>ERZ1026864.373-NODE-373-length-28409-cov-4.425055_pt1 | contig 28409 bp, 28 predicted proteins | sample MGYA00380162_ERZ1026864 | MGnify/ENA primary metagenome ERZ1026864 (study PRJEB33269, sample SAMEA4719798) | human gut metagenome | biome: human-associated habitat; feature: organic feature; material: feces | place: Cameroon | collected 2013-10 ... | reverse complement strand
GGTAGTTGACCACCTCCTGCAAATTCTCCTTGGCCTCGTCCTCACCGGCCACGTCATCAAACTTGATCCCTTCGGCGGATTTGACGTAGACCTTGGCGTTGGACTTGCCCATGTTGAACATCATGGAGTTCCCGCCGCCCATCTTCTTCATCATGCTGCGGGAGATGACCTGCCCGATGCCGATGAAGATGACCAGCGGCAGCACCCAGCCCAGAATGTCCACCAGCAGGGAGCTCTGCTGGATCTCCTCGCCGGTGGTGGAGACGCCGGCGTCCAGCAGGCGCTGCACCAGCCCGTCGTCAGGAACGATAGCGGTTTTATAGATGGTCTTTTCATCCTTGCTGGTAAACAGGATGCGGTTGCTCTGCTGCTGGATCTCCACCTGACCGATCTTGCCCTGCTCTGTCATGGATACAAAGGTGTTGTAGTCCACATCCTTGATCTGATGCTCTGCCAGCCACGGCATGGCCAGCAGGTTGAACAGCAGCACTACCAGAATAGCAATCATGTAGTAGTACAGCAGCGGTTTTTTCGGGGATTTCACTTCATTCATTTGGTATTTCCTCCGTATTTTCCGGGATGTTCTCCCGTTCCTCGCAGTTCATTTGCAGATCAATGGCCGACAGCGCCGCCAGCAGCGCGTGCTGCATGGCCTGTGCCGCAAAGTCGATGGCGTACTCGCCGTAGAGGCTGGCGGCCTCCGCTTGATCCTCCGTCACGTCGCTGCCCTCGCCGTGAACGTAGCCCGGCAGCTCATTTTGCAGGATATCCTGAATTTTCAGGTCGTACTCCAGCTGGGCGGCGGACAGGGCCGCCACGGCAGGGGAGTGGCTCTTGGCGATGCTCCTTTGCAGCAGCAGATCGTTCTCCCGGTACTCCTGCCACAGGCACCGCAGCGACCGTTGGATCTCCCGGTGATCCGCCCGCTGGCAGCACCGGAGACAGCGGATGGTCTGCTCATACTGCCGCTCCAGCTCACAGAGCTTTCCGGCGAATATCCCGTTTTTGGTTGACATGGGCAACTCTCCTTTGTTAATCGATAGTACTATTATAGCAGACGAAACGCCATCCCGCCACTATCAGTTTGCACCCTATGTCATGACAAAATCCCCAAAATGTCAAAAAGCTTGACACTTTGGGGATTTTGTCATATAGAGGATCGTGTCTTTTCTGGTATAATAGAATCACACGCCGTGCTTTTCCGCCATACGCCCGGTCAGCAGGCGATACATCTGCCGGGCCAGACGATCCCGGTCCACGTCTTTCTTCTTGCAGTACTCCAGCAGCAGTCCCACGATGCCGTAGGTGCAGAAGCTCAGCGCGGCATCCGCGTCCTCATAGGGAATATTCGCAATAGGGCCCTTCCGCCGGATCAGCTCCTGCAGATAGGCACGGACGGCCCGTACCATCAGCCGCTCCACCTGCTCCCGCTTCTGGGAGCTCAGCAGCTTGCGGAGCATGGCGCTGGCCTCATCGGAGGCGGTGATGAAGTCGTGAAAGACCGCCTCCACGTCATCGGTCTCCATGCTGCGCTCCAGCAGCTTCTGGAACGCCTGCTCCGCCGACCACTCGATGACCTCCAGAATGTCCTGAAAGTGGTAGTAAAAGGACTGGCGGGAAATGCCGCACTCGTCCACGATATCCTTCACCGTGATCTTGTCGATGTTCTTTTCCTTGGAAAGCTTGATGAATGCGTCGGCGATCAGGGGCTTTACATTGACAGGCATATGAGACCTCCACCGCAGAAGTTTTATTACTTAGTTTACCATTAAATCCCACCCTTTGTCTATGAAGAAATTCCACGGAGGAACCGATCCCATGAAAAAAGCAGCAAAGATCACCGTCGCCGCCCTTTCCACCGCCGCGTGCTGCGGCGCCGCCATCTATGGCGTGACCCATGTCCTGATGGATGTGGCCATGAATCGCCAGCCGCCCCGCCTGCGCAAGAAGAAGGGCGGCGCGTCCCGCCTGACCGGCGAGATGCCCAACGAGGGCTTCCGCGCTGCCCAGAAGGAGGCCTCCCGTCAACTGGCCGCCGCGCCCCATGAGGTGGTTGCCATCCAGAGCTGGGACGGCCTGCATCTGGCAGGCCACTGGTTCCCCTGCCCGGACGCCGAGCGGATCATCATTGCCTTCCACGGCTGGCACTCCGCGTGGCATTGGGACTTTGCCCTGATCTCCGGCTTCTGGCGGCGGGAACGATGCAGCGTCCTGTATGTGGAGCAGCGGGCCCAGCAGAACAGCGAGGGCGACTATATCGGCTTCGGCCTGACGGAGCGGGAGGACTGCCTTGCGTGGGTGCGGTGGGTGACGGAGCGGTTCGGTACGGCGCTGCCCATCTATCTGGCGGGCGTCTCTATGGGCGGTACCACCGTGCTGATGGCGGCGGATCTGCCCCTGCCGGAAGCCGTCCGGGGCATCATCGCCGACTCGGCCTATACCTCGCCTCACGCCATCTGGCAGCATGTGGCCCGGAAAAACCTGCATATCCCCTTTGTTCTCGGCGGCTGGATCGCCGACCGGGTCTGCCGCAGGAGACTGTCCGTCGGCTCGGACGAGTGCTCCACGCTGGACAGCCTTGCCGCCGGGAAAATACCGGTGCTGCTGATCCACGGCGAGGACGATCATTTTGTCCCGGTGCGGATGGCCTATGAGAATCAGGCCGCCTGCGCCTCCCCCTGCCAGCTTCTGGTGGTGCCGCAGGCCGACCACACCATGAGCTATTATACGGACCGTCAGGCGTACGAGGAAGCGCTGCGCCGCTTCTGGGACGCATGTGAAGAATGAAACGCAACCCCCTCGTAACCGTATGGCTACGAGGGGGTTGCCGGTACTGTTCCAAGTGTGCGGAGTTTACTTGTAATATCCCGGATTCTGATAACCGTTTCCGCTGGGTTCGCTTTCGATCATGGTCAAAATGGCATCGCGGCAGCCCCGTACCATGACGTCCTGCTCCTCAGGCGCGCGGTTGACCATTTGGTTGGTGGGGCTTGTATAGAACCACAGTCCCTCATCGGCGGCAAGTCCCACACCGTCCTTGTCGGTGATGGCATCCGGGTCCAGACCGAGCTTATCCCGGATATCATCACGGGAATAAAATACCCACTTGGCTTCCGGCATGGTGTTTTCCCATTTGCAGGCACTGATGTCGCCGTCCTCAGACTTGCCGGGACTGTATACCTCGATCGTGTAGGCGTGGATATTATAGCGGCCGTAGGCATAGTCGATCAGCTCCGCGGCGGTGGGGTAGTCCTCATTTGAGCTCATGCTGTAAAAACCGCGGCCCGTATAATTCTGAAAGGCCTGCGCCATTTGGGAGGCGGTCTCCTTCATGAAGGGGATCTCGGCATCCTTGGGATCATCCGCGTCATAGGCGCGATAGCACCACGGATAAAGGACGGATTGAATACCGGTGTGCAGCGAGACAAGGGCGTCGATCTCGTGCTCATACATAAACTGCTGGAGCGCCTTGATCTCCGGCTCGGTGGCGGGCGCTGTACCGGCTGTCGTCCAGTTCACGTTGCCTACCTGCTGACCGTCCTTCGTCTCGATATCGTAGCGGTTCCACTGGTAGTCGAATGTGCGGTTCATATCGATCCCGCTTGTGCGGGGATCGTCGCCAAGAATACCGTTCTCATCCCAGTCGGGGCTTTCCATGCCAAACACGGGCAGGTCTCTGGAGGGCGTGTCGTCGGTCTTTCCACGATAGAGCGTGGCGATGAAGCCGTCTCCGTCAATGTCTGTATAGGGATCGCTGTACGGGATGTTGTCCCCGTTGGCGTCTCTGGGCCGCAGGTTGGGGCGGTTGTTGATGACAAAGGACTGCTCATAGCCGTCTGGGTTGATGACGGGGATGATATAGATGATGTAGTTGTCCAGCAGCCCCTTTACATAATCGTCCCCGGAGCAAAGGGCCAGCCACCATGCGGTATACATAGCGGAGGATGCGCTTTCACGTTCGCCGCCGTGTATGTTGGCAAAAACGCCGATCCCTGTTTTTCTTCGGCAGGGATCGCTTTGTTGGTGATCTCCATGCACCAGAGGTCGCGCTCCTGCCATGAGGTACCGATGGAATAGAGCGCGGTGATATCGGGATAGGTTTCGGCCATCTTGGAAAGCTGAGACTCAAGCTCTGCGAATGTGTAGCGATAATTCCAGTCAATGTCGAGCCCCTCCGGGATCTCGCTGGGCGCATCGGGCCGGGCGTCCAGCGACAGCAGCTCCGCCTTTTTGCCGCTTGCCGTGCCGCTGCTGCCGCAGGCGGAAAGTCCCAGCACAAGAACGAGGGAAAGACAGAGGCACAGGATCTGTTTTGCGAGTGTTTTCATTCTGGTTCTCCTTTCTCAGAAGCTTGAAGATAAAAACTTTATCAAGCTATCACTTTGGCGTGATAATATATTGCATAATTTTTCCATAGTAAGCAACAGCAAAATTTTATAAAATTCCGCGCCGCCTTTTTGAAAACTATTGTGTAGGGTGACGGAAGTTGGACATAAGAAAAACCTCGTAACCGGCATGGTTACGAGGTTTTTATCTGGAGGTGACACCCGGATTTGAATTGGAAAGGGGCGGCGTCCTTTTCAACGCAGCATATAAGTGCTGCGTTGAAAAGCGACTGGCTATTGTTTTACTGATCGGAGGGAAGGACTATGCTGTTTTGACGGACGGGGCCGGTGGAGCCGCGAACGATCAATGCGGGCTGACAGCGGACTTGAAAGCATGCCGCGTTGGAAGCGGATTGGTTGTTGACAAAGATGTGAGTGCGGCTGAGCAGCGTAGACAGGGCGGACTGCGCCACAATATCGGGGTGATGCTCGATGGTGGTGAGGGAGACGCGGGAAAGGTTGGAGAACAGCAGGTTATCGGATCCGATGACGGAAAAATCCTCCGGGATTCGATAGCCTCTTTCAATCAATGCATCCATGACGCCGTAGGCCGTCATATCGTTGAGACAGATGATGCCTGTGATGTCGTTTTGAAGCAGCTTTTTGTTCTGAACCAGAGAGCGGCCCATCTGATAGTAAAAGGACTTCTCTTCCAAAATGGCGTTCCAGTTACTGTTTCCGGCAAGCACCAAAAGATGATCTTCGGAGACGGACTTCCGCACCTCGGACAGAACGCCGGCCACACGGGTAGCGCGGGAGGTGGAAGCGCGGTCGGAGGAAGACGTCAGAACTGCGATGTTGGTGTGTCCCAGAGAAAGCAAATGCCGCGCGGCAAGAACACCGGCTTCAAAGTTATTCAGCTCTACAATATCGCCGGCGACATTATTAGACTTGTCGCAGATGGTCACAATGGGGATCTGCTGCAAGGCATCGTGAAAGACCTGATCGTTATCCGGCGGGAAAAGATAGATGATCCCCAAGAAATTCTGATTCAGAGCCATCCGCACACAGGCTGCTTCCAACTCGGGGTTGTGATAAGTAAATGCGGCGACAGTGGTGATCTGCTGCTGCACAGCGTCCCGGTCAATTCCCTGAATCATAGAGGTGTAGTAGGGGTTGTTTGGGGTGACGGAGATGACCAGAACGCTTCTGGAAGAAACTGGGGGGGCGGTGCGACGAAATTGGTAATTCATTTTGGCGGCGGTATTCATTACCTTTTCAATGGTAGCGGCAGGAAAGGAATTCGATTTTTGATTCAGGATCATGGAGACTGCGGACTGCGACACGCCGGCAGCAGCGGCGATATCGCGCATGGTAACGCCTTTGGTTCGCATAGATGACCTCCAGAAGGGTGCAGCATCATTACATTATTGCTGTGCGCACCTGTATTTTTCTTGAGTGTTGCTTGAGTGGTACTTTTTTAGTATAACATGGCCGTCATTACTTTACAATCGAAAAATTAATAATATGAAAAGAAAAGTGCAAAGAAACAACTGAAATTGCAAAGCGATAATATTAGTAATATTATGAACGGCAAAACGAAGAAAAGAAACTGGGGGATATATACAAAAAACACAAATCTAATTTGTAAAAAACGATAAAAACGAAAAGAATCACGAAAATAGTTAAAAAATAAACAAAAAAATCTGAAAAAGGGGATTGATTTTTGATGAGAGCGGTGATACACTTTAAAAAAAGAACGCAGAAAACGACAAATATCGGTCAATAATATTAGTAATATATTACTGACGCTATTGAGCGCTGGGAGAGTGTGAAGCGATATGGCAAAGATTTATTTGGTAAGACATTGTGAATCGGAGGGGAACGCCACGCGGCGGACTCAGGCGCAGGTGGATGCTCTGGTAACGGCCAAGGGCTATGAACAAAGCGAGATGCTACGCCGCCGCTTTCGGGACATTCCTCTGGATGCGGTTTACTCCAGTGATTCGTTTCGCTCGGTGATGACGGCAGAGCCTATCGCAAAGGAAAAGAACCTGCCTGTTCATGTAAGAATATCTCTGCGCGAGGTGACCACCGGCGTTTGGGAGGATATGGCATGGGGCAATATAGCCAGCGAATATCCCGAAGCCAATCGCGTGTGGGCGGACACTCCGTGGGAGAATATCACGCCCGGTGCCAGCACATTTCGTCAGGTGGCGGAAAATACGATTCATTGCCTGCGGCGCATCGCCAACGAGGTGGGGGAGAGCGGCACGGCGCTGGCGGTCTCTCATTCCTGCACCATTAAGGCAACCTTATGCGCCGTTTTAGGCAAACCGATGGATCATGTGAAGGAGTTCGGACACGGTGACAATACGTCGGTCTCACTGTTGAATGTGGATAAGGACGGCAATATCGCCGTGGAATTTATGAATGATGATTCCCATCTGCCGTCCCGGCTCAGAAGGGCGTGGGGCGGCGTGGCCGGCAGCGAGATCAATATGGCGGTTTACCCCTGCCGTTATCCGGAGCAGAAAGAGGAACTTCTGCGTCTGGCGGCAATGGATGCGCAGGAACGCGGCGTGGGCTTTGATGAGTCTCTGTTCCTACGGGAAACGGAAGCGCTTCTGGCAGAGCGTCCCGCGCATGTGGCGCTGTCGTATCTGAACGGAAAGCTCACAGGCTTCATTCGCTTCTGGCAGGATCCCAATATGCCGAAGGGCGATGTGCTCATCCGCCAGCTGTATATGATCCCAGAGCTGCAGGGAAAGGGCTACGGCGAACAGCTTTTTGGCTATGCCTGCCATGTGCTGCGGTATGAGAACCAGTCCAGCGTGGTAATGAGCGAATGCGGAACAGATGAAGAAAAACGGGTGGCAGGGCGATTTGTCATGAACCGCATGAACGGGTTCCCTGGGTATCAGAGCATGTATCTGTATTGTCCGCCCTGCCCCTATCCTATTATGGCGTGAGGCGAGTATGAAAACAGTTTATCTATCCTCTTTTTGTACGGCATTTCAGGATTACGAACGGCTTCGGGCTTTTGCGGACGCCTGTGAAAATGCTGGTGTAGAATTGGCGACAAGCTGGACCTATCCCGAATTTGACGCGCTGCTGGATGTCCAGCAGGAGCGTTTCAAGGATGTTCCGGTCACGCTGCACGCACCGTTTGTAGAGATCAGCGGCGCACCCGACAGTGAGGAGCGGCGTATCATGACGCAGGCGTTTGAAAAAGCATTTCGCTGGTATGACCTCTTTGGTGCGACCTCCATGGTGATGCATACGCATGAAAAAAGAGTGGCGCCCGGAGAAAAGGAAGAGATGATCCGCTTTTCACGGATGGCGGTCTGCGATGTGGCGGCCACGGCCAAGGTCAAGGGGATCCATCTGACGGTGGAAAATGTGGGCTATCCGAATAAGGGGAACGCGCTGTTTACCAAAAATGAATTTGTGGATTTCATTGGCTCGCTTCCGGATGAGGTGGGCGCCCTCATTGATACCGGCCATGCGATGGCGAATCATTGGGACATCCCGGAACTGGTGAAAACACTTGGTACAAGGATACGAGGATATCATCTGCATAATACGGACGGCGTCCATGACCTGCACAGACCGATCTTTGAGCAGGGCCTGTGGTATGACAAGCAGGAGATGTGGAAGCTTCTGGAGACGATCGCCGAATACTCGCCGGATGCCGATTTGGTGCTGGAGTACGCCCCCGGTGAGCACATCACTGCAGAACTACTGCGTGAAGATGTCCGGTGCGTGCAGAGCGTATGGCGCTGAAAAACGCGCCGGACTATGCTGAATAACCTGCGGCTGCTGAGCCGGGAAAGGAAATACGATGACAAAACACCCAGAACTACCGCTGGCAAAGCGAGTGCAGAAGAAAGGCTTGCCTTATTTGCTGCTTCTTCCGGCCATGGCATTGTTTGTTGCCTTTACGTTTTATCCTTTTGTAAAGACCATTGTGTTGTCTTTTGCCCTGACGGACAAGCAGGGAAACTTCACAAAATGGATCGGAATCGGGAACTGGATCCGCATTTTGGGAAAGGAATCCTTCTGGCAGACTATTCTCATCACATTGAAAATGTCGGCTATTAATTTGACGGGAACAATTGTGATAGCAATGATCTTCGCCCTGCTGGCCAATAAAAAGGTGCGGTTTTCCAAGCTGTATCAGACGATGTACGCCCTGCCAATGGCAATCGCATCTTCGCCCGCTGCGGCGATATTCCTTTTCATCTACCGGCAGAAAAACGGTTTGCTCAATAACCTCCTTGGCGTGGAACGCGCTTGGCTGCTGGAGCAGTCCTCGGCAATCTGGTGCGTTTGCGCCATGACGATCTGGATGCACATCGGCACGAGCTTTATTTTCCTTCTGGTGGGTTTCCGCAATGTGCCGGAGGATCTGCTGGAGAGTGCGTGGCTGGATGGTGCCGGGCCGTTCAGAAGAATCTGGCACATCATTTTGCCGATGGCGTCCCCGCAGATATTCTTTGTGGTGTTCATGAATATTGCCAATTCGTTCAAGACCTTTGCGCAGATCAAGCTGCTGACGAGCGGCGGCCCAGTGAACAGCACAAAAACGCTGATCTATTACATCTATGAAAACGCGATCATCAACGGGCGGTTCGAGACGGCCTGCGTGCAGGCAATCTTCCTGTTCCTGATGATCTTCCTGCTGACCCGCATTCAGTTCATCTTTGAAGACAAGGTGGTGCATTATCAATGATGACAGCCAGAAAGCTCCGAAAGATCAAAGACGGCAGCTCGTTTGCGCTGAAGCTGATTCTGGGTATTGCTTTTATCTGTCCGTTGATCATTGGTGTGGCATTTTCCGTGCAAACCGAGGAAGCTCTTGTGACATATCCCTTGCGGCTCTTTACCACAGATCCGACGCTTGAAAACTTTATGGAAGTATTCCGCAAGGTGCCGCTGCTGCTTTACCTGAAGAACTCCGTCATCGTGTGTTTCTTTGCCATTATTGGACAGGTCGTTTTCTCCTCGCTGGCAGCCTATGCCTTTGTGTACTTTGATTTCCGTTTTAAAAAGACGCTTTGGACGCTGGTGCTGATGACGATGATGATCCCGGGTGAGGTCGTGGTCATCACCAACTATGTGACGGTACAGAATCTGGGCCTGATCAATACCTATCTGGGTCTGATCATTACCAACCTGATCTCCGGTACGGCAATTTTCATGATGCGCCAGTACTATATGACGCTGTCCAAGGATTTCAAGGAAGCGGCCACCATTGATGGCTGCGGCGATATGGGCTTCCTGTTCCGTATTGCCACACCCTTGTCCCTTCCCACGATTTCAGCGTTGGCAATCTATCTGTTTGTGGGTATTTACAACGCCTTCTTCTGGCCGCTGCTGGTGACCAACAAGGATACCATGCGCACGGTGCAGATCGGCATTTCTTTCCTTGTGACTTCGGATATCATCAGCTATGGCCAGATCTTGGCGGGCGCGGTGGTGGCAATCATCCCTTCGGTGATCGCCTATATCTTTGGTCAGGACTATATCATCAAAGGAATGACAGCCGGCGGCGTCAAGGGGTAACTCCCCATATGTATTTCGTATAGAGCACAGGAATGTGTTTTATAAAATATTTTGAATAAGGAGAAAGACCACGTATGAAAAAGATTCTTGCACTGATTTTGGCTCTCGCAATGGCGCTGACTCTGGTTGCCTGCGGTGGGACCGAAAACAATCAGCAGGGAGAGGCTGAGTCCGGTGAACCCATTGAGCTGGTCTGGTGGACCTACTTTGGCGACACCAACATTGGCTATCTCCAGACGATTTTGGAGCGCTTCAACGCTTCTCAGACCAAGTACCACGCGACTATCGAATACCAGGGCACTCAGGCCGAGATGAACGCCAAGATCGGCTCCACAGCAAAATCTGAGCTTCCTGCGCTGTTCTCTGGCGCTGTGGAGAACGTAGCAATGTATGCCACTTCTGAGTATTGCGCACCTCTGCAGACCTATATTGATGCGGATACCGAGGGTTGGCCTGAGCTGGAAAACACATGGGCTTCCATCCGCGCCGCCTATCAGGATAAGGACGGCAATCAGGTAGGCTATCCTACCGGCTATAGCTATGGCGGTATCTTCTACAATGCTGACATGCTGGACGAGGCTGGTATCAATGCAGCTGACATCCAGAGCATGGATGATCTGTATACTGCCTGCGAGACGTTGGTGAACGGCGGCTTCTGCACCTATGGTATCGGTTTCCACGCTGACGGATTCTATTTCAACGGCGTTCTGGGCCGTGAGGGCCTGCAGGCCTATGATGCCGGCAACGGCTATGATGGCAATATCACCAAGTGCCTCTACATGGATGGCGGTAAGGTGCAGAATACCATCTACAACATGTTGGACAACTATCAGAAGCTGTATAAGAACAATCTGGCCATTGCTTGGGGCAGCGACTATCAGGGCGAGATCATTCCCCAGCTGGCTTCCGGCGACTGCGCTATGATGATGGGCGTTGTGTCCATGACCACCAAGGTGCTGTCCTCTGTTAACGGTGCTTTCAATGTTGGTATCATTCCTCTGCCCTCCGCTACCGAGGATGGTATGCGTACTGGTGAGCCTGCTGGCGGTACCGGTATCTACATCTGCAACAACGGCAATGAGGCCCAGATGCAGGGCGCTTATGAGCTGATCAAGTACATGAGCACTGGTGACGAGGCGGCGTACTTCTCCACCTGCACGGGTTATCTGGCTCCCAATCAGGATGCCTATGACAGCGAAGTGTATCAGAAGTACATGAACGAGACCTTCCCCGCGATCAAGGCTGTGTATGAGAGTCTGGCTGCCTCCGACGATTCCGCCAACAACCCCTACATCCCCATCTCCAACGAGATGAAGGAAGCCAACAAGCTCTGCATTCAGACGCTGACTGCGGATCCTAATGCCGACATCCTTGCTGCCATGCAGGCTGCCTGCGACTCTATTCAGGAAGCGATCGATCTGTATAACATGGCGAACGGCTGATTTATGACCTGAACCGATCGTACCCAGAAAGTTTTGACAGGGGGGCGGAGCGCGCTCCGCCCCCCTGTCACCTCATTCACCTTGAGACAGTTCCGTGCGAGAGCACGGAATAAAAAACCACCCGCTAGGCGGGTGGGATTCAAACTTAAGCAGGGCACTAGCCAACAGTGATAGAATAATGGATGTTCAGGCCATTAAAACTATCAAAGGAGGAAGTGCCCTATGGCAAACAGTTTAGCACATACGAAATGGTTATGTAAATACCACATTGTATTTACACCGAAGTACCGAAGGAAAGTAATATATAACAGCATAAAAGCAGATATACGAGAAATAATCCGGAATCTGTGTAAATGGAAAGGTGTGGAGATACTGGAAGGTCACTTGATGCCGGACCATATCCACATGTTGGTGGCGATCCCACCAAAGTACAGTGTGTCGCAGTTTATGGGGTATTTGAAAGGCAAGAGTGCCATGATGATATATGAGCGCCATGCGAACCTGAAGTACAAATTTGGCAACCGGCACTTTTGGGCGGAAGGGTACTATGTGAGCACCGTGGGCTTAAATGAAGCAACGATACGGAAGTACATACGTGAGCAAGAGACGCACGATCAGATGATGGATAAGATTACAACAAAGGAATTGGAAGACCCTTTTAAGGGGCCGGCCAAGTAATCTGTCCACAATGGCTTGAACGAAGTGAAAGCCCTTATAGGGCTTTGTCAAGCCACCCCTTAGAGGGGTGGTCTTGACTTGAACCGAGAGACAAGAGAAGCCTATCGCTTTGCTGTGTGCGTTGCTGCTGACTGGAAATCGATATAAAGAAAACGGGGAAAACATGAAACGGTTTTCCGGCAGAGCAAAACGATAGGACAAGTCTGCGATAGTGAACAGTATAGGAAAGGGAGATGCCTGTGATTGCCCATATTAAGCGGCTTTTTGGTGAAGAATTCAATACGCTGCTGTTCCTGAATCTGCTGACAGCGGCCCTGATGCTGCCGGTGGTCACCATTGGCCCGGCGCTTCTGGCACTGAACGGAACACTGATCAAGATTCTTGACAACACCTGCGATATACGCCGTGTGCGGGAGTATTGGCGCCTTTTCAAAAAGAAGTTCTGGAAAGGAATTTTGTTTGAATTGCTGCTGGGCGCGTATGGCCTGATGATCCTGTGGTGCATATCTCTGGCAGGCCAACTGGGTGAGCGTGGGCTTGTGCTGTGGGCGGTGTCCGTCCTGATGGCCTTTTTGGCGGCGCTGAGCGGCGTATGTATCTGCCAGATCATGGCCAGCGTGGAGATGCCGTTTACCGTGGCTCTGTGGAATGGCACCTGTATGGCACTGGGGCGGTTCCCGCACGCGCTTCTTGCGGCGCTGAGCACATATGGCATCCTGTTCCTGTGCTACCTGATCTATCCGGTCTCCATATTGCCGCTGGCGGTTCTGCTGCTGTCGGTGATGGCGGCATTGAGCGTGTCGGTGCTGTTCGATACATTGGATGAGCTGGTGCTGGAAAATTGCCGGGAAGGGTCGCTGCCGGAAACAACGGGACAGGCGTGACCGCGAGGTCAGAGATGGTTGAGGAGAGCATATGAAACGAGCGTACATTCTGGCGGTGGACCAGAGCACCCAAGGCACCAAGGCGTTATTGCTGGATGAAAAAGGAACCTTCCTGCTGCGCAGGGATGTGCCGCACCGTCAGCTGGTCAATGACCGGGGTTGGGTGGGACACGATGCGATGGAGATTGCAGACAATATATTTAAAGCCTGCGCGATGGTCATATCAGACAGCGGCGCTGACCCCTCTGATATCGCGGCCATAGCTGTGACCAACCAGCGGGAGAGCGTCTGCGTATGGGAAGCGGATACCGGCCGTCCGGTATGTGAGTCGATCGTATGGCAGTGCAACCGTGCGGGAGAGCTCTGTGCGCGTTTGGACAGTCCCGCACTGCGACGGTTGGTGAAGGACAGGAGCGGCCTGCAATTTTCTCCGTTCTTTTCGGCACCGAAGGTTGGTTGGGTGCTGGAAAATATTCCGGAAGCCAGAGAAAAGGCGCAAAATGGCATGCTGCGGCTGGGGACTATGGATACATGGACGATCTGGCAGATGACCAATGGAGCGGCCCATAAAACGGATGCTTCCAATGCCAGCCGCACACAGCTTTTCAATATCCACACCCAGTGCTGGGATGAGGAGCTTTGCCGTATTTACGGGATACCGCAGAGCATGCTGCCTCAGGTTTGCGACTCCGACGCAATGTATGGCGAGACGGACCTGCGGGGCCTTTTGCCCCATGCGGTACCGATCCACGCCGCGTTGGGGGATTCCCATGGCGTAATGTTCAGCCACTTCTGCACGGAGAACGGTGATGTGATGTGCGGCTATGGTACCGGCAGCTGCGTGCTGATGAATACCGGCAGCAAGGTGGTCACATCGCATAGCGGCATGAATGCTACCGTTGCATGGCGCATTGGCGGACAAACCGTTTATGCGCTGGAAGGCGTGGCTAATTATTCCGGCGCCGTGGTGACATGGCTCAAGGAAAACGCACAGCTTATTGGTGATCCCGCTGAAACGGCGGCGCTGGCGCGGCAGGCGGCCCCCATGGACCGCACCTATATGGTGCCGGCCTTTACCGGAATCGGTGCACCCCACTGGAAAGCCGACGCGACGGCGGCGTTTCTTGGAATGAGTCGTCTTACGGGGCGGGCAGAGCTGGTCAAAGCCGCGCTGGAGAGCGTGGCCTATCAGATCGCGGATCTGGTTTTGTGCGCCGGACAGGATAATGGATCGGATATCCGTGAGCTTCGCGTGGCAGGCGGCCCTACAAAGAACGACTATATGATGCAGTTTGAGAGCGATATCCTGAACTGCGATGTTGTGGTGGCGGAGCATGAGGAGCTTTCCGGCATCGGGAGCGCCTATATTGCGGGGCTGGCAATGGGAATGTATGACTACGATACGCTGCGCCGCAGCAGAAAAAGTACCGTCTTTTCGCCTGCGATGGAGGAACAGCGGCGGCAGGAGTGCTTGACAGGGTGGAAGAATGCCGTGGAAACGACACTGCGGTATTGATATAAATGTTAACGAATGATCGAAAAGGGAGTGAATGATCCAATGTCAAAAAAGCTATTTGTCCTTTCGGTGGATGCGATGGTCACTGAAGATGTGGACGCGATCCGGGAGATGCCGAATTTCAAAAAATATTTTGGCGGCGGCAGCGAGTTCAAGGGTGGCATGCGCACCATTTATCCGTCCGTGACGTATCCAATCCATGTCAGCATCCTGACGGGATGCTACGCCGGGACGCATGGCATTACCAGCAATTTTGACTTTACGACCACCAACAAGGATGACAATTGGCTTTGGTTCAGTGACCGGGTTCAGGTGGAGGATATTTTTGCCGTGGCAAAACGGGCTGGCTTGACGACTGCTTCGGTGGCGTGGCCCGTTACCGGCTGCAACCCCAATATTGACTATGTGATCGACGAGTATTGGATGCCGGAGCCGGGCGATACGCTGGAGAGCAGCTTCCGCCGCGCCGGTTCCAACAATCAGGTCATTGAGATACTTGAAAGCCACACCAATCTGCTTGGGGAAGGCTGGGAGAAGGGCGGAAAGAAAAACTTCATGCAGTGGCCCAAGATCGATGATTTTTGGGTGGCATGTGCCTGTGACATTCTGCGTAAGTACAAGACCGATGTGACTTTCCTTCACACGGGAGCATTTGACGGCTGCCGGCATAAGCACGGCGTGTTCAGTTCATATCTGGATCAGTGCCGTGCGGATCTTGACCGCTATATCGGACAGGTCGGCGCGGTGCTGGAGGAGATCGGTGTATTGAATCAGACCAATCTGGTAATGGTCAGCGACCATGGCCAGCGCGATATCAACCGTGCCATCAACCTGAACGTAAAGCTGGCGGATGCCGGCCTGATCGATGTGGACGAGCAGGGAAATATTACAGATTGGCGTGCCTTCTGCTTTTCCAATGCAATGTCTACCTCGGTCTATATAAAGGATCCCTTCGACGAACAGCTGGTGTCCCGCGTCTATGACGAGCTGAAGGCGCTGCAGGAAGAGGGCGTTTTTGGCATCGGCCGCATTTATACAGCCCGTGAAGCGCGGGAAGAGGAGCACCTCTACGGAGGATTTTCCTTTGTGATCGAATCGGACGGCTATACCTCCTTTGGTGACAGTGCTGTGCGTCCTCTGGTGCAGAACTTTGATGCCAGCGACTACCGCTTTGGTCGTGCGACCCACGGCTACATGCCGGATTATGGCCCTCAGCCGGTCTTTGTGGCAAAGGGGCCTGACATCAAAGATGGTGTTTCTCTGGGCCGGGGCCGCGTGATCGATGAAGCGCCTACCTTTGCGGCACTGCTGGGCCTGACGATGCCCCACGCCGAGGGTAAGCCCGTCACGGAGATCCTTCGCTGAGACGTATCGTAAAGCATAGATGAATCAAAGGTGAGGCGTACAAGAATATGACAACAAAGCTGATCGCGCTGGATCTGGACCATACGACGCTGCGCGAGGACCGGTCTCTGTCACCGGCCAATGCCGAGGCGCTCGCCAGAGCGGCACGGCAGGGGATCCATGTGGTGGTGGCCAGCGGACGGGCGTTCCGCACCTTTTCGCCGGAGGTACTGGCAGTACCGGGAGTGCGCTATGCGATCTCTGGAAACGGGGCGGCACAATGGGACAACTACGAAAACAGATGTCTGGAATCCTACGTTCTGCCTGCGGAGCAGGTCGAGATCATCGTCCCGATGCTGGACGGCATCCTTTTTGAAGTGATGATGGATGGCGTACCCTATGCGCCCGATTACTATGTGGCCGATCCGGTGGCTTATGGCGGCAACCCACGTTCCAAGACTTTTACGCAGGCGACGCGCCATCCGGTGCATGATATCGCGGCCTTCGCGCTGGAGCATCGGGACAACATCAACTGGATACAGTCGTATCCCGGCGCAGGGCCCCACAAGGATAAACTGTGGGCTGAGATCTGGCGGGCGACCACCGGCGTGCGGATCGCTTCTGCGCTGCCCAAGCTGCTGGAGTTTTATCATCCTCATTGCAGTAAACGCAGCGGATTGGAGTTTTTCTGCCGCTATCTGGACATAGACCCGCAGGATGCGGTTACCTTCGGCGACGGAGACAATGACCGGGAGATGATGGCATTTTCCGGGCGCAGCGTCGCGGTCGGGAACGCGGTGGAGGAGCTGAAGCGCAGCGCATCCTTCGTTACCCGTAACAGCTGGGATGACGGTGTGGCCTATGCGTTTGAGCATTACCTCGGCATATAAGACAGCCGCTGGTCAAAAGAACCAATGAAACAGCCGACGGCGGAGAGCCTGTATCGATCCGCTCTTTGACGATCTGAAAAACAAGGAGGACATAGAAAATGAGCAAATTTCCGGAAAAAGAGAAAGCGCTCGGTATGTATGAAATGATGTATCGTATCCGTAAATATGAGGAGAGTATTTATTACCTGTTTTTAGAGGGCATTATGCCCGGTACGATACATCAATCCACCGGAGAGGAAGCCAGTGCGGTAGGTATGCTGTACGATCTGAGAAAGTCGGATTGGATGGCATCCACACACCGGCCTGCCGGACACGACATTGCAAAGGGCATTTCGGTCAAAGCGATGATGTGCGAAATGTTCGGCGCGGCAGAGGGCTGCTGCAAGGGTATCGGCGGCGCCATGCACACGGGTGATATTTCCGTAGGCGCCATGACGGCCAATGCCATTGTCGGCGGTAACCTGCCCATTGCCGCGGGCGCGGCGCTGGCATTCAAAATGCGCGGCGAGGATAATGTGGTGGTCTGCTTCTTCGGCGACGGCGCATCCAATGAGGGCTCCTATCACGAGACCATGAACGCGGCTGGCCTGTGGAAGCTGCCGGTGATCTACGTCTGCGAAAACAACGGGTACTCCGCCAATACGTCTATCTCTCTGACCTGTTGTCAGGAAAATGTGGCGGCTGACCGTGCGGCTGTGTATGGGATTCCCAGCGAGGTGGTGGACGGCAATGATGTGCTGGCTGTCAACGAAGCGGCGACCCGCGCCATTGCCCGCGCCCGCGCGGGAGAGGGCCCGACGATTCTGGAACTCAAGACATACCGCCACGGCGGACATTCCCGCAACGATGCCTGCGGCTACCGGCCCAAGGACGAGGAAAAGCACTGGATTCAGGAGCACGACCCGGTCAAGATGTTCCGCGAGCGTATCCTTGCGGAGGGCGTTATCACGGAAGCGGAGCTGAAGGTGCTGGAGGAAAAGGTGGAGGCCGAGATCGAAGACGCGGTGGAATACGCAAAGACGGCTCCGTTGCCCGAGAATGAGTCCGCGCTGCACAATGTATTTTGGGAGGGTTGAAAACTATGACGATGATGTCGATCGCAGACGCTTATAAAAGCGCCATTGCTGAGGAAATGCGCAGAGATCCCAGCGTATTCGTGCTGGGCGAGGATGAAGATATCCCCGGCGGTATGGGCGGTGCGTTTACCGTAACGAAGGGGATCGGAGACGAGTTCGGCGCCAACGTCCGTGTGGCGAAGGAGGAGGGCTTTGAGCTGAAGGGACAGGATATCGGCAAGATCCGCTGCATCAATACGCCCATCTCCGAGATCCTGATCTCCGGCGTCTGTGTAGGCGCCGCCATGAACGGTATGCGCCCGGTAGCCGATTTGCAATATGGTGACTTCCTGTTTTGCATGATGGATCAGCTGGTGAACCAGGCTGCCAAGATGTGCTATATGTCCGGCGGCACGGTGCATGTTCCCATGGTCATGCGTGCGCCCTGCGGCGCGACCAACCGCGGCGCACAGCACGCTCAGTCGCTGGAGAGCTATTTCATCCACTGCCCCGGCTTGAAGGTGATCTGTCCTTCCACGGCATATGATGCCAAGGGCCTGATGAAGCAGGCGATCCGCGATGATAATCCGGTACTGGTCTTTGAGCACAAGCTGCTGTATGGCGGAAAGCGCAAGGAAGCCGGACAGCTGAGCACCATGGGCGAAGTGCCGGGTGAGGACTACACGATTCCCTTTGGTCAGGCGGCGATCCGCCGCGAGGGCAAGGATGTGACCATCGTGGCCAATATGCTGATGTGGTATAAGGCCATGGAGGCGGCCGGGATCCTGGAGAAGGAGGGCATCAGCTGCGAGATCATCGATCCGCGCACGCTGGTTCCGTTCGATTACAATACGGTGCTGAAATCCATCGAGAAAACCGGCAAGCTGATGATCGTCCACGAGGACACCTATACCGGCGGTTGGGGTGCGCAGCTGGCTTCCTATGTGGCGGAGCATGCGATCATGTCTCTGGATGCGCCTGTTGTCCGCGTCGCGGCGCCGGATACCCCCACGCCCTTCTCTCCGAAGCTTGAGAGCTTTGTGATCCCCTCTGTGGAGCGTATCACGGAAGCGGCCCGTAAACTGGCGAAGATGTAAGACGGATAAGGAGAATGCTATGACTGAGATCAAAATGCCCAGTGCCGGTCAGACGACCGATGAGGCCAGCATCGTATCCGTTAATGTCAAGCCGGGTGATACTGTCAAGCGCGGTGACGTGCTGTGCGAAGCGGAGACCGATAAGGCCGTTCTGCCGGTGGAGAGCTTTGCGGCGGGCACTGTGCTGGCGGTAAAGGTAAGTGAAGGCGATACGGTCACAGCGGGCACGGTACTGGTGGTCGTCGGAAAGGCTGGCGAAACATATGACGCCGCGCCCACAGAGGTTCCCGCAGAGAAACCTGCCGCGCCGGAGATGTCTGCCGCTGCGGCGGCGCATGTGCCTGCTTCCGTGGGAACGGAGATCAAGATGCCGGCGGCGGGCCAGACGACGGACGAGGCCACGATCGTCAGCGTCAATGTAAAGGTTGGCGATACCGTTAAGCGCGGCGACGTGCTGTGTGAAGCGGAGACGGATAAAGCCACGCTGCCGGTGGAAAGCTTTGCTGCCGGTCAGGTGTTTGATATTCTGGTAAGTGAAGGCGACAAGGTGACCGCAGGCACACTTCTTGCTGTTGTGGGCAAGTCCGCCGATGCGGCGAAATATGTCCGCGGCGGCGCGGATGCACCCGTTGCTGCGGCGCCTGCCGCTGCGACCGCCGAAGTGACTGAGCAGGATGAGTATCTGCCCATCATCAAGGGTCAGAGCGTCCGTCATGCAGCCCCCGCTGCGGCACCTGCCGCCGCGCCTGTGAACTGCCCGGACTATCCCGCCATGCCCAACGCCAAGCTCATAGCAAAGGAGCACGGCATTGATATCCGGGATGTGACCGCTGCCAACGGACAGTTCATTACCCGGCGGGATGTGGAGGGCTATGTGCCGGTTGCTGCTGCGGCGATGCCTGCAGAGACGGCTCCTGTCGAAGCGGAGTATGAAGTTCTTCCTATGAGCCGCATGCGGCAGATCATCGGCAAGCGCATGAAGGAATCCCTCAGCGAGATCCCCTGCTGGCAGTGCACCACCGTCATCAAGATGGATGCCTGCATGGCGCTGCGGGATACCTATAAGGAAAAGAAGGGCGTCAAGCTGTCCTATAACGATATGATGGCCAAGGCTATCGCGGTGGCGTCCCGGAAGTTCCCGCTGGTCAACGCCCGGTATGAGAACGGCGAGGTGCGTGTGTACCGGCACACGAACGTAGGACTGGCCGTAGCGCTGGACGGTGCGCTTGTGGTGCCAGTGGTCAGAAATATCGACGGCAAGGGTCTGGCGGAGATCGCCGCCGACTATAAGGCGCAAATCGCAAAGGCACGGGACAACAAGCTGCTGCCCGAGGATATGGGCTGCGGCAGCATCACCATCTCCAATCTTGGCATGTATGATGTGGAACAGTTCATCGCCATCGACAACCCGCCGGAGAGCTGCATTCTGGCGGTAGGCTCCATCAAGGTGAAGCCGGAATGGGACGGCGAGAAGTTTGTCCCCGCCAACATGATGGCGGTGACAGGTTCTTTCGACCATCGTATCATTGACGGCGCTTACGGCGCACAGTTCCTGCAGGAGCTGAAAACGCTGATGGAAGATCCCGCTCTGATGCTGTATTAACGGAGGTGACGGAGCATGGAACAGTATGATGTATTGGTGATCGGCGGCGGCCCCGGCGGTTATTCACTGGGTATCGCGGCCGCCAAAAAGGGACTGAGCGTCGCTTTGTTTGAGAGAGAGCATCTGGGCGGCACCTGCCTGAACGTGGGCTGTATCCCCACCAAGTATCTGGTGGACAAGGCCAATGCCATGGAGAAGGTTCGCGCACTGGTGAAGAAAGACATCTTCCGCGACGCCGGAAGCTTCAGCTTCAAACAGATTCAGAAGGGCAAGGGCGAGGTCACCGGAAAGCTGGTGAGCGGCGTGAAATTCCTGTTGAAAAAGGCGGGCGCGGCGGTCATCGAGGGTGAAGCGGTGCTGCAAAAGGACCGCGTGGTGACCTGCAACGGCAAAGAATATCAGGGCAAGCATGTGGTGATCGCTACCGGCAGCGTCCCTATGATGATCCCGGTGCCGGGCCACGAGTATTGTATCGATTCCACCGGTGCGCTGAATCTGCCCAGTCTGCCCCGCAGCATGGTGGTGATGGGCGGCGGCGTGATCGGGTTGGAACTGGCCTGCGCCTTTGCTGCTTACGGCACCGAGGTGACGGTGGTGGAGATGATGCCGGAGTTGATGCCCCGCGAGCAGAAGGAAGCGGTGTGCATTCTGGTCAACGACCTGAAAAAGCAGGGCATTTCTTTAAAGACCGGTGCAAAAATGCTGCGCATTGAAAAGAACGGCGGCCTGCTGCGGGCTGTTTATGCGGTGGACGGCAGCGAGCAGTCTACAGACTGTGAACAGGTGCTGATGGCGGCGGGCCGCAAGACGAATCTTACCGGCATTGATGCCGAAGCGCTGGGCCTGCGGCTGGATGAGAAGAAGTGCATCGTGGTGGATGATCACCAGCGCACGAACCTGCCCGGTGTTTATGCCATCGGTGACGTGGTGGGCGGCTATCAGCTGGCCCATGCCGCCTATGCTGAGGGCGAAGCGGCGCTGGCGGATATTCTGGGCGAAGATAAGCCCTATGGCACGATGCCGGTGCCGGTCTGCACCTACACCATCCCCTGCTTCGCCTCTGTGGGTCTGACCACGGAGGGGGCGAAGGCCGCCGGATATGAGCCGGTGCTGGGCAGTTTTGACTACGGCGCCAACGGCATGGCGCTGGCGGAAGGCGCTTCCGGCGCAGTATTCGTCGTGGCGGATAAGGCAACGACCCGGACGCTGGGCGTGACGATCGTGGGTGAGAACTCCTCGGAGATGATCGCTATGGCAACCTCCGCAGTAGCCGACGGACTGACGATCGAACAGTGGGAAAAGATGATCGTGGCCCATCCGTCTCTGTGCGAAATGGTCCGCGAGGCGGCGCTGGATGCTTTCGGAGCATCGGTACATAAGGGATAAGGAGGAGCAACACATGCTGCAAGATATGTTGAAAGACAAGGTGGCGTTGGTCACCGGTGGTGGCCGGGGCATTGGCGAGGCCAGTGCCCGCCGCTTGGCAGAATATGGCGCAAAGGTGATTCTGGCGGATTTGGACATGACGACGGCCACCGCTGCAGCGGAGCATATGCGCACCAATGGCCTTGAAGCGACCGCTCTGGAGTTCGATGTGGCGGATTTTGACCGCATTCCGATGAAGGTGACTGCTGCCCGCGCCATTTATGGGCGGATCGACATTTTGGTAAATGTGGCGGGGATCACGGGCTCGACACCGATTGAGGATATCACCACCGCCAGCTGGGACCGGATGATGGACATTGACCTGAAATCTATGTTCTTTGTCACACAGGCGGTTTATGCGGTGATGAAGGAGCAGAACTACGGCAAGATGGTGCATATGTCCTCGTTGGCGGCGCTGCGCGGCGGCAGAAGCTCCGATGCTTCCTATGCCTGCGCGAAGGCGGGCATTTTAAATCTCAGCAAGTGCTTTGCGTTGAAAGGCGCGGAATACCATATCACCTCTAACGCGGTATGCCCCGGAAACATTCTCACGCCCATGGGCAAAACGCTGTCCTGGTCGAAGGTGGATCCCAAGACCTATATTCCTGCAGGGCGCTACGGTACGGCGGAGGACATCGCCAATGCGGTGCTTTTCTACGCCAGCGACCTTTCGGATTATGTTACCGGCGATTATATGAACGTCAACGGAGGCCTGTACATGTAAGGGCTGTTGACTCTGTCATATTCGGGATACGATATGGCAGCCCTCACCTGTGGCATAAGAGCCGCTGATGAGGGCTGCCATGCATTTTTGCGGAAAGGAATCATTTGACAATGACCGAGCTTACCGATTTTTTACCGGAAAACTATCTATCATGGGGCGACAATATTGAATTTTTGCTGCGGATCTTGCTGTCTGCGCTGTTTGGGATCATTATTGGCCTTGAACGTTCCCGCAGACAAAAGGATGCCGGCATTCGTACTCATTGTATTATTGCTGTGACGTCGGCAGCGTTTATGTTGTTGTCCAAATACGCGTTTTTGGATACTGATGTCATAGCCGGAGCGAGGGGGAGCGACTCTGCCCGACTGGCGGCTCAGGTAGTAAGCGGCATATCTTTTCTGGGGGCCGGTGTTATCTTCAAAGATAAGAATTCCAGCATTAAAGGACTGACTACCGCTGCGGGCATGTGGGCCACGGCTGCGGTGGGAATGAGCATTGGCGCCGGACTCTACTGGGTAGGCATTTTTGAGACGGCGGTCGTTGTGATCAGCCAGACGGTGCTCCATAGATTCCCGGTGGGAAATGATGCGGTCTCGGTGCAGGAGGTACAGCTCCGGATCACAGATAGAAAAGACATGTATGAAATCGTCCGCCTGTTTGTCAAGAAGCACGGGGGGACGATCGAGCAAAGCGAGATACAACGCAATGAGGGAACAGTGGATTTACGGCTGATGGTTCGCTGCCGCGAGCCGATCACGCATGAGGACAGTATGGAATTGATCGAGCGATATCAGGATATCCTGATGGTCAGCGTGTGATGAGATCATAAGGCGGATGACCTGATAAATTTTGCCGCTGAATGAGATCCTGCATTGTATTTCTAATGGAGTGTGGTATAATTTTTATAACACTTTACGTTACGATCAGGGTAAGCGTCAAACCTAACCGCGCATAGACAGGCATGAGACAATAGTTGCGGAACGTTTCGCATCGTTCCGCAACTATTGTATTGTAGGGTGTCAGGATGACAAGCACAGAGTTGAAACACCGTGGGAAGCTGCAGGAGTGGTCAGCACGGATACAGGACTGCCGCAGCAGCGGATTGCCGGTGCGGGCATGGTGCAGGCAAGAAGGGATCAACGCAACAACCTATTACCGTTGGGAACGGGAATTGCTGGCTTCGGCAGAAACAGAGCCACGCTCGAGTGTGCCGGCCGTCAGGTTTGCAGAACTTCCGGCACCGAAACGGGTGTCACGCAACGTTGCGGAACGTTCCGCAACGCTGCATATCGGGAATGCCAGTCTGGATATTTACCCCGGATGCGATACGGAACAGCTAAAGATGCTGGTAGAACTTCTGCGCCCATGCTGAATGATTTCACCGGCGCAGATAAAGTCTATATTGCCTGCGGCTACACAGATCTGCGTAAAGGCATAGATGGTCTGGCGCGGCTCGTCCAGCAGCAGTTTGAACTGGATCCGTTTACCAACACGCTGTTCCTGTTCTGCGGACGGCGGCGAGACCGTATCAAGGGCTTGTACTGGGAAAAGGACGGCTTCATCCTGTTGTACAAGCGACTGGAACAGGGCGCGTATCAATGGCCGCGCTCAGAATCCGAAGTAAAGGCATTAACACCGCAGCAGCTTCATCAGGAAAAGGGCCTTGCGGCCTATGAGCTGGTTCCTACCAAGAATAGCCGCAGCCGCACATTGGTGGCATCCCCTACGGTGGTTGCCCGCCTTCGCCACCGAAAAGTCGAGCAGACCCAACAACGTTTCATGGCGGGCTGTGCCTGAGAGGACAGCAACTTGGTGTTTACCGATGCGCTGGGGCATCATTTGACGAAGCCGACGGTCTACCGCCACTATAAGAAAGCGGTGGCCGCCATCGGCCGCCCTGATGCCCGCTACCATGATCTGCGGCACAGCTACGCCGTAGCCGCTATCAGCTCCGGCATCGATATCAAAACGGTACAGGGCAACCTCGGGCATGCCACCGCCGCCTTCACGCTGGATGTCTATGGTCATGTGACCGACCGCATGAAGCGTGAGAGTGCCGACAAGATGGAGGATTTCATTCGCCGTGTTTCGGGGGATTAACGATCACCGCAACTTCCCTGTTGCGCGGCGGGGCGGAATCGGGTATAATAGAAAAAACTGCGGAAGGAGGCAGACCATGCGGACACTGTATCACGGCAGCCGGGTAACGGTAGAACAGCCGGAAATACGCATTCAGAAGTTCCATAAGGACTTCTATTGGGGCTTCTACTGCACAGAATATGAGACGCAGGCCACCCGCTGGGCTACACGGTTCGGCAGCGGTATCGTGAATGTCTATCGGTTTGAAGAGCAGCCGGGGCTGTCGGTCAAGCGTTTTCCGGAGATGAGCGATGAGTGGCTGGACTTCATCGTGGCCTGCCGCAGCGGTATCCCCCATGACTATGACATCGTAGAGGGGCCGATGGCCGACGACACCATCTTCAACTATGTACAGAGCTATACAGATGGCGAGATCAGCCGCGCCGCTTTCTGGGAACTGGCACGGTTCAAGCATCCCACCCATCAGATCAGTTTCCACACCGCCAGAGCGCTGGCAACGCTGACCTTCGAGAGGAGTTACGAGGTACATGTGTGAACGAAATCACAGCGGACTGTTCTTCACCTGCGCTTTGGTGGAGCAGTTGGGCCGCGACCTGAAAATGAAGCGCTGTGACGTGGTGAAGGCGCTGGGACTGAATGGCGTGCAGATGATCCTGGGCCATGCCGATGTGTTTCACTGTGAGCCCATTGAAAAGGTGTCCGATGATATGCAGCAGCACTTCGGCTTGCCCCACGGCCAGTTCGATAACGTGTCGGCGGCCAGGTACGCCGTGCCGGATGTATGGACGATCGGCAAGGTATACGCCCGCCTGATTGAGGACGTGTCCGGACAGGATGACGTGGCCGAAACACTGGTAGCCGTATATACCTCGTGGATCGATGAAAAGCTCTGCGATTATAACTCTTCATTCTACTATCAGTCCCGTGACTACATCGCGGAATGCTACCGCACAGGTCACGTGATCGACGCATAAAAACAGGCCTCTGATGTCAGCGCATCAGGGGCCTGTTTCACCGCTAAAGGGAAAAAATAAGGGAAAACTGAAATTCTGGGCATAAGAAAAACCTCGTAACCGGCATGGTTACGAGGTTTTCATCTGGAGGTGACACCCGGATTTGAATCGCCGCGGGGCGATTTTGCATTGTGTTGACTGATGCCGGGAAGTGTTGGAAATACAGAACTTGCGGGGAATCATGCTGTTAAATGCTGCCGGGCTGTATTATTGTATTCTGATGTTATAAGGCTAAAAATAAGGCTAAATTTTGTGGCCGCGCGGAATGTACCTGTCTTTAGCTTAGGAAATGCGGTGGGCAGTCGACCTCATCCTTACCAAAAAGCTGTGGATGCTTTTATGGTGTACCCATTCATATCAAGGAGGAACCTTCAATCCCTTAATATCTTTTCCTCAGAATATTGATTTGGTTGATAATTTCTGCGTCATAATATATCACGTTGCGACGCCAGCCACATTTGTTTTCGATGTAGTCAGTCATACCCACTACATCAATGTTGTAGTTTCTCGCATTTTCAGTGTTTCTATCAATGGTTGTTATACTGTCTATTCCGAGTTCCCGCTTTAGAAGGACTCCAATGTTTTCGGTGTATCCTTCCATCTGCTTGGCTTCATCAGGATACAATTCGCTATACAGCTTCTTGTTTTCCGGATATGGTATCCAGAAGCTTTCTTTTCAGGGTGTTCGGGTAGTTTCTCATCGGCGTGGTCTCCTTGAAATTCCTCTCAAGGCGAAGCTTCCGATTTTTTTCAAATTGTCAAGTGTTTTTTGATTTTTTTGCAAAAATAATCCAGACCGCCCTATCGGCGGTCTGGATTATTGCTTATCTTAATGAGATTACGGATAAGCCTGAGGTTTTGATTTTAAGCCTTGCCGCCGTTATGCAGTCTTCATATTTTGACTATTACCATTTAACGGCTGGTAAAAAAAGGCTGTGGGCCGCCCAGATGGGCTCCGCTTTCCGGATCAGCTCCGTGGTCGGAGGCCACCATAATCTCATGCTCAGACGCCAACAGCCGGGAGAGCACCCTATCATCGACCCGGCGCAGGAAAGTCTCCTTTTCCGCCGAATCGTGGCGATGAGCCGCTTCATCCGCCCCGTTGATATGCAGCAGCACAAAGGGGCAGCGTTCCGCCGCTCGCAGGGCTGCCTCTGTCTTGGCGTCCAGATCCGTATCCACATCGCCAGTAGCCCCCTTTACCGGGAAAAGCTCCATGTGCAGCAGCCGGGCAATCCCCTTTACCAACTCCTTGCCGCAGATCACGGCGCTCTTCTGGGGAAATGGCGGCAGTGCTACCGGAACAGACTGCCCCCACAGAAGCATACATCGTTCTTTCGTCAGCAGTCTTTCAAAGGCATGGCGCAGTACCAAGCTTCCCTGCGGGCACAGTGCCCGCTGCCCGCCGGAAGGAATCTGCGTTACAATGTTATTCACAGTATGCGCCATGTGGGGGAATACCAGCAGTGCCTGATAGCCGCCCAGCCGGTAATAGGTAAATGCAGGATCCTCTACCTTTGCCGGGGCACAGCAAGGCATGGTACAGCAGCCCTCTCCATCCAGCGTGTAGCAGCTGCCCCGCAGTAGCAGGTCATCGGGCCGGACGGGGATTCCGGCCCCCAGCGCCTCTACATAGCCTCGGAGATGTACCGGCAGATCCGTTACCCCCAACAGGCGCAGTACGCAGTGCAGTGTTTCCGGTGGGAAGCCGCCGCAGGTATCCACATACCGCACCGAACCCATGGACGCCAGATGACCATATCGCTCCACCTGAAAGTGGGGATCCGTCATGCCGTCAATCACGCATAATATCCTGCTCAAGTCTCTCCCCCTTTTTCCATCGGAACTTGTTTCGTTATACTTCCCGGCGCAGCACCCGGTAGACAAAGGACATATCCAGTCCGCCGCGTACCACGTCCGCCAGCAGGTCGTACTGCCGTTCCTTGTAGCCGCAGGCGTCAAAGGTTGCCAGCGCGTCAAAAGACACGCCCTTTCTGGCGCACAGTGCTTTCAGGATCGTATCCGTGATGCCCGGCGCGTCAAAAATGCCGTGGACATAGCTGCCGTATACGTTTCTGCTGCCGGTGAGGGCGGGCATCTGCTGCTGACTGCGGCCCATGTGGATCTCGTACCCCTCGTAGGCGAGTCCGTTCAGGCCGGAGAGCATTCCCTCCACACCGTGAAAGACGCCTTGCGTCTGGGTCTGCACCTTTTCACCCCGGAATTCGGTGTCCATCTCCAGCAGGCCCAAACCGTTGATCTCCGTGACACCGGCGGCCTCCACCTGCTCCGGGTCGGACACGGTGCGCCCCAGCATCTGATAGCCGCCGCAGACGCCGAAAACCAGCGTGCCGGCGTCAGCCGCCTTCAAAATGGCCGCCTCCAGACCGGACTGCCGCAGCCAGCGCAGGTCGGCAATGGTGCTCTTGGTACCCGGCAGCAGGATCATGTCCGGCTGGTGCAGGTCACTCACCTGATCCACATAGCGCAGCGACACGTTTCCGTAATGTTCGAAGGGGCTGAAATCCGTGAAATTGGAGATGCGCGGCACACGGATTACCGCGATATCCAAGAGTTTTCGCTCTTTGGAGCGGTCAAACCGCTCGGTCAGGCTGTCTTCATCGTCGATGTCTACATGGGCGTAGGGGATGACCCCCGCCACCGGGATGCCGCATAGCTGCTCCAGCGTCTTCAGTCCCAGCTCCAGAATGGCCCGGTCGCCCCGGAATTTGTTGACCACCACGC
>ERZ1026864.366-NODE-366-length-28964-cov-25.171988_pt1 | contig 28964 bp, 28 predicted proteins | sample MGYA00380162_ERZ1026864 | MGnify/ENA primary metagenome ERZ1026864 (study PRJEB33269, sample SAMEA4719798) | human gut metagenome | biome: human-associated habitat; feature: organic feature; material: feces | place: Cameroon | collected 2013-10 ... | reverse complement strand
GCAAGCGTTGCATTCCCGATCTGGTGTTATAGCTCATTTGCCCCCATTAGAAATTGGGTGCTTTTTTGTGGGCTCGTAGCTCAGTTGGGAGCCCATGCGGTCCTTAAACAATCTGGAGTTATATACCACGCGCCCCCAAGCGGTTTTTGGGGGCTTAAATATGGGCTCGTAGCTCAGTTGGGAGAGCGTTCGGTTCGCATCCGAAAGGTCGAGGGTTCGACTCCCTTCGAGTCCATAAAACGCCGTATCGTGTTAAACGATACGGCGTTTCTTTTTGCCGTTCTTTGCAAAATCGTGCATCATTCGTCTTGACAGCGCAAAGTGACGTGTGCCGAACTTTTCGGCATAATGTTCATAGCTTCACCAGAAGTTTTGTCAAAAACGACGATTCCCCCATTCGGAGTACCCAGCCCCCTAACGGGTGCTTGTTTAAGGTCCGTTTTCCGCCCACTCGGAGTACGCACCGAGAGTGAATGACTCTTAAATTCTTCAAACTCCTCCAGTGGAACATTGAGGATGATCTCAATATCATAATCCCGTCCAACACGGACTTCCTTGATGAACTGGTTGAGGATTGCCTGCCGCTGCTGAAAGGATGCGTTCTGATAGGTGCTTGCCCAAGTGAACAGATTGCTGCAATCATTTTCAGCTTTCTTGTTTTCCTGCTCAATCTCCTCCAGCTTGTTCTGTGCAGCGGTCAGGGCGTCCTGTGCTGCTTGGATCGCAGCTTGATTTTCATCCAGAAGCTGCTGGATCATATCACGGTCAATGCTGCTCTTTCCCCGGATGACGCGAATCATTTCATCCTTCAATGCATTCCGTTCGTCATCCTTGAGGTCGAGTTCACTCTTTGCGCGTGATACTTCTTTCTGCGCTACTTCCATGTCCTTGCGAAGCATATCCTGAAGCAGCTTGCTTTTGGAACACTCTAAAATCTCCGAAAACTTGGTGCATACGATACTCTCTACGATTGCGTCCAGTTTTGTTACACCGTAGCCGGACTGTCCATCGCATTGACCCGGATGCCGTACATTATAATGGCAGCTATAACGGAACCGCTTTTCCTTCACCGTGGAGCCATCCGCACGCAGTCTGGTGCGTCCGCTGCTCGTGATGTTCAGGCGATTTCCGCAGTGTGCACAGAACACCTTCCCACAAAGCAGAGCATGAGGACTGTAACTATCAGAGTCTTCTCCCTTCTCTCTGCGGCGAGCATCCCGCAGCTCCTGAGCCTTTTCAAATACTTCCGGCTCGATGATCCTCAATTCCGGGCATTCCTTTTCGACGTTGCCGTTGATGAGGTAGCCCAGATAGGTTTTATTTCGCACCATCCGAACCAGAGTCGTGGTCGGGATGTTCTTGCCGTTCCGTCCCATGATGTTGTTCTCTACAAGGTAGTTGCAGATTCGCTTTACACCGTAGCCTTCATAAACGTATTTCTGGAATATCAGACGGACGATCTCTGCTTCTTCCTCGTTGATTTCCAGCTCACAGACTTCCTGATTTTTCTTGTTCACGCGACCCTTTTTTACACGCTTGTACCCGAAAGCAACCGTTCCACCGGTATAGTGACCTTCCTCTGTAAGCTGTTCTATACGGGTGCGAGTACGGATAGAAGTTTTGATACTTTCGCCGGATGCCTGCCAGTAGCGGATGTAGTTCATCAGCTTATCGACATGGGAATCAAAACGCTGCTGACCTTCATTTACGCTCCAGACCTCGACCCCTTGCTTCGTGAACCATTCCACGATAAAGGGCGTTTCGTCGTCACGCCGACCCAGACGGTCAAACATGAACACCAGCAGAACATCAAACTCTCCGGCAGCAGCAGCCTGCTGAAGCAGCTGGAGCTGATCGCGGTCTTTTGCAGATTTCTTGAAACCGGAAACGCCTTTTTCGGAAAACTCCTTGACGATTTCCCAGCCCTGCCGTTCTGCAAATTCGTGGCAGGCTTCTTTTTGCATGGGTATGTCATCCTTTTCGACCTGTCCAATGGTCGAAACACGGTATAAGGTATATACACGTTTTTTCATCGTTGTCACTCCTATGTATAACTAAAACAACGATACTGTGCGCACATTCGTTTGTTTGAATTGGTTGCTGCATCAACTGTACCATTATTTTAGTGCTGGACTATCCTTGTTGCAAGGATGTCGATTTAACTATAATTCTTGGCTTCTTCGCAGAGGGTATCATGAATCAGTTTCTGAAGAACCTCCATACTGTCACCATCTTCTGCATAAGTGATTTTCACTTTGCAGCCATTAACGATATACGAATCCTGCGACACAGGAATCACATTCATATTGGTCATATCTAGTCTCTCCTTCAAAAGTAGCGATAATACGATATAATTATGTAACAAGGGGCATCCGCAGCTTGCAGATGCCCTTTGGCATAGGAAAAATATGTTTTAGAACTTCATCGGCAGAGCGTCCTTGCGGCCTTTGCCATTGTAAGCCATGTAGATGGGGAAAACGTATTTCTTCCATCCGGGCAGCTTTGCAGGGTTATCCCTACCAACACGGTAAATTTCCATAGGATGGACGTTGCCCAGCGCACGAACCAGCCGTTCCTCGCTGAACTCGCCGTGATACAGTTCCACAAAGTGCATCATACCACGCAGGACAGATGCACGGAACGAATCGGGCTTGCCATCCCACGCAGCCACGATCAGCCGCAGAGTTTCGCAGTAGATCTTTTCGCCCATCTCGTTATACAGCTTGAGCGCGGTGCCCACGCAGCTGATGCGGTAGTCGCTCAACTGCAAACTGTCATAGTTGAATGCCAGTCCCACCCGGTTGGTAGCAGCGAGAAATTCTTTGGAAGGAGCATCATCGCCCGCAACCTTTGCTCGCAGCTTGATGCCCGCAGACAAAGGGGCAGAATGGCCGTTCTGCTCGGCAAAGAGCAGGGCTTCCTGCTGCATGGTCATACCGGTGTAGACCTTGCAGAGAATCGGCAAGGCTCTGCCGCCGTTACGAAGGATGCGCGCTTCGATGGTGTGCTGGCCATCCACCACATAATACTTGCCGTTGCGGAAGCTGATCTTCGGCTCATTCGCAACGTATTCGTTGAAGTCAGCAGCAATCAGTTCCACCCGCTTACGCTGCACACCCCGCTGGTAGATTTCACGGGGGTAGATCAGCTTACTGCTGTGAATCACCCTCATTTGGTAAGGCGGGGTGATATTGAAGGAAGCTGCAAAATTTTCAGTGTCATTCTTCAGGCGCATCTGATTTCCTCCTTAATTCGCCAAATGTATTTTTCAGCTTCGGTCAAAATCTCAGTCACTTGCTTCTTACGCTTCGGGCTGGTGAGCAAGCTGGGATTAAAGGTGAAGCTGTATTCAAGCCGCTGGATCATTGCGTGAACAGCGGATTGCAGTTCGGTGTATAACATCATTTCTTCGACTGTTCCTGCATCCTCAAAATCGGATTTGATAGGAGTGTAGGGATAGACAGGCGGCTTACCGTCAACTACTTCTGGCGGTGCGTAAGCCGCCGTAGAACGGACGATAGGTTTGAGCTTTTGGATGCTTCCCATTGGGTTCAGAGCAAGGCTGATTTTCACAGCATCATCGACCCGCCCCATCTCTTCTGGGGTGAGGTGTCCGACAAATCTTTTAACACGGCTTTTGTCGATGGTGAAGATTTGCTCAGCCTGAACGATGGACGGCTCCAGCCCCTCCGGTTCCACCAGACAATGCGTCGGCTGCGTAGCTTTCTTTTCTGTCTTACTTGTCAAAGTCGCAACGATCAATGTCGGTGAGCAGGAGTTTCCCACATCATTTTGTAGAATGACTGCTGGACGGGTTCCGCTTTGTTCGGAACCTGTGCGGTTGTCAAGTCGAACGAAGTAGATGTCTCCGCGTTGGAATTTCAAAGTAGATTCCAAATTGCGAAACCTCCGTTTGGATATGTAAGAAACCCGCTGCACCTCCTAGGCAACGGGTTTCTGTTGAAGTATGGGAGCAATTCTTTTTATACGATACACATCATCTCCTTCGATGACTGAGATAAAGCACCGGTATCAACGGTGCATTACAACATAATCGTAACCGCGCCGGGTCTGACAGACAGTGCAAGTGTCCATGCTGTTGTCTGCACTCGGCACGATAGCAATTTTGAAAGCCTTGGCTTCTACGAAATGTCGCAGACAGGTTGCACAGAGGGTTCGGATGGACTTGATCATTTCCGGGGTCAGTTCCATCTCCTCATAAATTTCCTGTTCGCGCACCGTAGGATTCAACTCGTCCATTTGAGTAGTCCTCCGTGTTAGTAAAGGTGATTAGCGGATAAATATGTAAAAGAACAGGAGTGACCGGAGACCGAAAACAGCATCCGGTCACTCCTGATAAAATATGTTCAGGTCTCGCATATTCGCCCTCGGCCCCCTGCGAGTGGGGCATGAACATCTGGCAGCGGACTTGTACCGCTTCATTGGCATTTCAGCCACCCCGTCTGCTTTGTGACCGGGCCGCGAATTACGGAAGTATCATTATCGGAGTACCAGATGACGGAACTATTCAGTTTTCAAGGTACGCGAGGTCGGACGCTTCGTGTAGTGGCTTTCGCCATCTGGTGAATCGTCCTCTCACTTGGTAGGCATCGAGAAAGGGCAAAAAGTAACCAGAAAAAGAAATTCGTTCAAAAGTTTTTCAAAAATTTAGTAATTTTCTCAATTCGCTTATGAATTGCAACCTTCGAGCCACCCAGCTCTCCTGCAATCTCGGATTCCGTGTAGCCGACGTAGACGTAGAGCGTAAGAATTTTGAGGTCAAGTTCCGATAAGCTTTCAAGAGCAGACAGCAGTTGTTCGTCCTCAATTTTTCCGACCCATGCAAAACGGCTGTTGGTTTCGCAGTAGTGGTCCGTAACAGAAATAGCTTCCTGATACTTGTTCATCAATGGCGAGTAGGATTCTTCGCTCTGTTCAAAGGACGGAGCTGCAATTTCCTGCGTATGGTTCTGGTAAGAACGATTAGCGTTAAAAACAGACCAGTCGTAATCGTACATTGCCTGAATCGCTTCGTTCCTCATGCCAGCATTCTCATACTGCTTACGGGTCACAGCCCACTGGCTATCAAAATTCTTCTTTTCCAAACCGTAGTTAAAGCCCATGTTAAACCTCCAAATTTTCGATAAAGCGTAAAAAGTCGAAAATTTGGAAGGCTACGGATATTTCGCCGCTTGGGGCATCCACGAAAAACGGACAAACATAAAGCCTGCTCCTTTTTACGGGAGCAGGCTACCTGAAGGCTAAAAAAATAGCCGGACAACCAACTAACAGAGCGGTTCTAAAAGCAGAATCACTCTATCAGCTGTTGCCCGGCTATTTGGTGCGCGTTTCATACATTGCCTTGCGGCAATGGCCCGTTGCTCGGTGACGAACAGTCCATATTCAGGGTGCAATGCACCCGATTTTTAAAATTGTGTTTTGCCTATAAAGTAATCAACGCCTGCGATAGGCTAAATCAACCGTTGCTACGTTGCCGCACTTGAGGCACTTTATACGGATAGTGCCTGAACAGCTCTCATCTTTTTGGTAGAGCTTGTGTCCGCAAACGGGGCAAAACCTCCAGCCGATGCTGAATTGTGCCTGCTGTATATTGCTCAGCGGTTTATTTTTAAAAGAACGATTATTTGACTGAATCATGTTTATTCTCCAAATCGGATGATGTCCAATGGATGGCAGTGGATGGGTTTGCCTTTTATGACCTGCATCTGCTGTAGTCTGATCCTGATAGCAGACCACGATACCCCCATCCGCGCAGCCATCTCCAGAATTTTTTCATAGTTCGGGTCAGATGCGGATTTGTACAGGATTCCATTCGGCAGACACAGCGCTGCACGTTCTATTTCGGCGTTGACCAGAAATGTTGGCATCAGCAGCTCTGCTGCAAGGGTGTTCGCCTGCCATTCCTCCCATGAGGGTTGTCCGTTTCGTTCCCGATAGGCAATGTGCCCACGGCACTTGACTGCTTTTCCATAGTCGTTCGGAAACAGGTCAGCCAGAATATGGTGTGCCGCCTCATGCGCTATCGTGAAATTCCGGCATCCAGTGCACCTGTCTGCCGCAAGGGCGGAATCGATTACAACGTCCCTCGGCATGAATATCTCTACAAGCTTTGTACCATCCCCTAAAGTTACGGTAAAACCGCATCTTTGAAAAACGGTCAGCCCGAGGACACTGCCATCACTACATAGCGGCAACATTTTCACATTCAGCCCAAGAACAGCGCTTGCAAGCCGTTCAGGGTCAATGGGTTCCGGGGTATTCTTGCTGATCCCAAAGCGGGTATAGTACTGGTCGATATACTTACCCGCTATGCGCGAAAGGTCTGCGCGGGATAAGTACCTTGCCATTACGAAGCACGGCTTTCCGGCACGGAGCAGTAGGCTTCCACGAACCACTTGCCCTGTTCAAGCCAGAGATTCCGCTTCTGCCCGCAGATCATGCAGGTGAAGCACTGCCCCTTCCCGCCAAGGCGCGATGTGCCACGCCTGACAGCCAAAACACGGTCGATTCCATAGATATGGCTTTTGTCGTAGTTGATGGCAAGAGGGCGGATCTTGCCATCAGGTGTAAAGCGAACGTCCACTTCAACGTATCTCTTTTCACGGTGGAGCTTGTTGTCATCACGCATCGAGGGGCCTCCTTCTCATTTTTTAGGTTGTTTTGCAATGGTTTAATTTGGGCTTTTTAACACCAAATTGGTGTTTTCGGCTTGATTATACCGCGATTGGTTTTAGTTGTCAACTACAAATTTACGAAAATATTTTCGAAGTCCTGTTGATTTTACTTAAGCTGCGCACCACAACGCAGTCACAACCGTTAGTGTTCCTTTCCTCCCATCTTCTCCTTAGCCTTGTCTGGCACGTCGATCAGGCCAAAGCGGTAGAACAGCCCATAGATGTACGACACACCCCGGATATCTCCCAGCGCCTTGGGTCTGTCCACTACCTCTCCGATTTTACCGATATTGTGATACGCCAGCATCACGGAACTCCAAGCAAGGCTCTTGCTGTCCTCTCTGCGGTCGATCCACAGCTCCTTGGTGAATTCATCTCCCCTGCCCTTTTTCAGCGTATATGTAAAGGGCAAGCCGGACATCGTCTTGAACTTGTATCCCCGAAAAGCCACCACACACTTCCAGAGGTTTTCTTCGCAGGGATCCTTCCTCAGCGCAACCACAGCTCGGTAGTGTCGCTGCCGCTCTGCCCCGGCACTGATATTCGCTGCTTCAGCTTCCTCTGGGAAGTACACGCCTTTCTCATACGGCAGATAAGAGGTCACAGAGGGGCGGGACAACTGCAAAGCCGACATGGTGGAGGTGACAGCAGCAGAATAACTCCGCGTGCTTCTAAAAGAACAGAACGTCTGCCGGACGAGCTTTGCCGTGTCCGACTCGTAGACCCCGGCTGTGATGAGCAGCTTCCGAACCTTGATAGGATTGAGGGACAGGGCGTCTGCAATGGCTTGCAGACTCATTTTGTCCGTATAAAGGTCAGTAGCTGCTTTCATCTGCTGTGTTAAGTTCTTGGCTGCACTGTACTCTGGTTTTGATGGCTTCCGCCCACCGCCGGGCTTACGCGCACGTGTATTATCCACTAAATTTCACCTCGTATTTTTATTTCAGTCACAAACTATATATCGTGCTCAAGAGTATGCCGTATGAACTTCTGAAATTCAGTCCACACGGCATATCACATTATTTCAGCTTTTCGAGAATCTCATCTGCCGTCATACCGGATGCCAGCAGCTTCTTCAGCACAGCTTCAGCCTCGACCTTCTTAGCAACTTCGGTAGCTTTCGCCTCAGCGGCAGCCTTCTTGGCCTCCAGCTTTGCGATTGCCTTTTCAGTCTGCTTGATCTCCGCCTTCTGCGGCTTTAGACTTTCACGCAGGGACTTGATGTTGGTCTTCAGCCTTTCGATCTGGGCGACAGTCTTGGCAACCCCTTCCTCCAAGAGAGCCTTGTCCTTCTGCAGCTTTGCAATCTGAGCATCGCAGTCGGTAGATGCGGTAACACAGTTCTTGCTGCCTTTGGTTCTGGGCATAATATGTAGACCTCTCTTTTATGATTAAATGCAGCTTTCATTCTTCTACTGTAGAAAAACGTTGAAGCATCTTTTTTTCACTTTTCTAGAGTCACAACGGTATTCAACATCAATTCACTTTTCATGATTTCTGAAATATCACTTATATCCCCTATATTGAGAATATAATGATCCTCAATTGTTTTATCGATCAATATTCTGAACTCCTGCTGATATGAATACTTCTTTCTTTTCCAAAAGGCAGTATGCACAGGTTCGTCCTTCACATCTTGAAAGTATTCAAGATCATTACCATCAAAATATCGAACATTTCCCCTCGCGTGTATCAATCCATCCTTTTGTAGCGCAGCTGCAACTCTCCTGATGAATTCATCTGCATCTTTTATAACTAGGACTGAATCTCCAAACTCTGGCATATATCTTACTTGTTCCGGTGAAAATCCAAAAAGCGCTTGTCCATCTTCTGTTGTCTCACTTAATCTATTACGCTCATCATACCTAAACATACAAAAGACCGGATACTTCATATATCCAAAGTCCATAGTCGCTTTGGGTACGTTAAAGCTCATAAACACATTTTTCGTTGCTATATCCTTAATGTTAATCTGCATATCTTGCATTAACATTACTCCATCATATTGATCTCCAATAACATCATCAGAATCTTTCTTTTCCTGACCAACATAGTATGCTAGGTTTTTCATGTACATCAATCCAGATTGTAAACTCTTTAGATTTTTTTCTTTTCCGAATTTCATCAAAATGGTAAGTCCTTGATTTTGAGCAACCTGTTCCATGATAGTTCTCCTCTAATGCCTAGCCAGTCTTTGCATCCTTAGCCACAATTTCTTGTGTTGCCTGCTGCTCACCACGAAGAGGTGTGCAAAGTTTCGAGCAGCAAAACCGTGAGAAACTTCCCACGGTTCAAATATAACCCTTTGAAACCAAGTTTTCAAGGGCATAGGTGAAATATACATTAGTCTGTACTGCACTGCATTTAAACAACGTAGCCCTTGTTCTTGATGACCTCCACGACCTGAGAGACGTACTTCTGGCAGGTATCGTGGTCGGGGGCTTCCACCATAACACGAACGACCGGTTCCGTGCCAGACTCACGCACCAGAATACGGCCAGTATCGCCCAGTGCTTCTGCAACTGCCTTGACTGCCTCCTGCACCGCCGGGTCGTTCTGTGCAGCTTTCTTGTCGGCCACACGGACATTTTCCAGAACCTGCGGGTAGATTTTCAGCGGCTCTGCCAGCTTGCTCATTGGCAGCTTCTTAGCCAGCATAACCTCCATCATCTTCAGGCTGGTCAGGATACCATCACCGGTGCTGGCGTACTTGCTGAAAATGATATGACCACTCTGCTCGCCACCGATGCGGCAACCATTTTTCGCCATGTACTCGTAGACATACTTGTCGCCCACAGCGGTCTTTGCGTAGTCGATGCCCTGCTCGTCAAATGCCTTATACAGACCAAAGTTGGACATAACCGTGGTAACGACGGTATTGGTCAGCAGCTTGCCACGCTCCTTCATGTAGCAACCGTAGATGTACAGGATGTGGTCACCAGTGATGACATTACCCTTTTCATCCACGCACAGGCAACGGTCTGCATCGCCATCGAACGCAAAGCCGACATCCAGACCGTTCTCTACCACGAACTTCTGCAGCCCCTCAATATGAGTAGAGCCAGCGTTGTTGTTGATGTTCAGGCCGTTCGGCTTGTTGTTGATGACATAGGTATCCGCACCCAGAGCATCAAAAACAGACTTAGCGATGTTCCATGAACTACCGTTGGCGCAGTCCAGACCAACCTTGACGCCCTTAAAAGAGTAGATTCCGAGGCTAATCAGATAGCCCATGTAGCGGTTGCGGCCGGACACATAATCTACCGTGCAGCCAATGTGTTCCCGGTGTGCAAAGGGCAGCTCCGGCCAATCCTTATCAAAGACGTGAAGTTTGCCATCGATGTAGTCCTCCACCAGTAGCAGAGTCTCCTCAGGCATTTTCTCGCCGTAGCAGTCGATCAGCTTGATGCCATTGTCGTAGTAGGGGTTGTGGCTGGCGGAAATCATGATACCGCAATCAAAGTCGTCCACCCGGGCGATGTAAGCCACACTGGGCGTAGTAGTGACATGCAGCAGGTAAGCGTCTGCGCCGGAGGCGGTCAAACCTGCGACCAGACTATACTCGAACATATAGGAGCTGCGGCGGGTGTCCTTGCCGATGACGATGCGGGCAGGCTCATTGTTGCCGTTACGCTCGCGCAGTGCGTTGTAGTACCAGCCCAGAAAACGACCAACCTTATAAGCATGATCTGCGGTCAAAGTGATGCCAGCTTCACCACGGAAGCCATCAGTCCCAAAATACTTTCCCATTATATATCTTCCTCTTTTAATTTACTCTTTTTTAAACCCACTAACATTTCATGACAAACAATATATGGCTTAAAAAGCAAGTTATCAATAAGCGTTCCTTTTATAAAATATTGTATTATTATCGGGACAACTACGCAAATAAAAAGCAAGCAATATTTATTTGTCAACAAAGAATTCAGAATTTTTAACACTGCGTAATGCAAAACATAAATATATAAGGTGTTCTTCCCAACCAAACATAAGAATCCGCAAAATTGCGTCTTTGCTAGACACTTTGATAAAAGAAGAATCGTGCAAGCGCCTAAAAATGATAATCCAAACACAAAAATCAACTTATAACCGGGAGTCAGATTATCCGCTGAAGTAAAATAATTTTTTCTTCCGGCTACAAACATGAACAAGATATAAAGTACTGCACTGACTGAGCCAAACATCATTCTAGTTTTTTCTGTGTATTTTTGTGTACAGTAGCCTAAAACAATCAGTCCAAAAAAGAATAATCTTCTGGCAATTGAAGCCTGTTTTACAGCAATAAAGCATGCTATTAAAAGCAACACTAATCCCAAACCTGTCACAGACTTCTTTTTCTTGAAAATTTCAACGCAAATTATCAAGACAGCTTGCCAGAGTTTAGTATTCTATTTATCCCATAATACATTTTTCTTTAAGACTCTGTTATTTCCACCTAGAAGAATATTTTCCTCATCAAAAGGTTTCGTTAAAACGCTTCCAGCTGCTACAATAGAATTTTCAGAAACATCTGCTCCTCCTAGAATTGTTGATCTGCAACCAATCCAAACATGGTTGCGTAAATATATTGCTTTGCTATTATTAACTGGTTTTCCTTGATATATTACATTATGAAAATCGGTGTCCATTAAAAGGCAGTCCCACGATATCAAAGAATCTTTTCCTATTGTTATCCTGTTATCGCTTACAACAGCTGTCCGGCCTGTTATATTAACCCCATCCTCAAATATAATGCTACCCTTTTCGTTGCAGCATATCCTACAAGCTGAGCCAATTTTTACTTTTCCATTAAAACGTACTGCCCCCCCCAACAGACCATATTCCTTTTTCAGCTTTATTATCAATAATTCCTACCATTTGCTGACCCAAGCGTACTGAGCCAAAGCTCCAGTCCCGAAGTTCGACCTTTCCGCACAGTTTATTCAACCTAAAATTCTTGAAAATCAGGACTGGAAATTTAAGGCCACGCAAGCCAAAATAGTGCAGATTGAACTGCAATGTTTTTAAAATTGAAATTCCAAAAATGTTACTTTTTATCATTCTCTGCATTCCTCGCATCACTTAAAAAATTTAAATTTTGCAATGCTATTTTTCATCACTTTTAATAAATCCATACAAGTCTTATTGCGCATGAGCAAAAGGATAAAGATATATATAAGCGGGCAACAGATCACCATAATAAAAACACGAGCCATTCCCGCCGCTTCCGCAATGACACATATGCTATACACTCCGCCGAAGGGCAAAGCCGCAAGGATGCACTGAACTATATTCTTTACAATCGCTCTAAACGGGACTAAATCGTAGCACGAAGCAACGTTGACAACACAAACACATACTTCTGCTATCAGCGTGGCATATGCTGCACCTGCCACCCCATTCAAAGGAATCAGGAATGCATTTAATACTGCATCTGTTATCATTCCAAGAATTGTTGCAGCCAGAAGATTTTTCTCCCTGTTCAAGGGCACGAGTATCTGCCACGCAAGAAAGCCATCCAGTGCGGAAAAGAACAGATTGAGTGTAAGGATCCTCATCGGCACAACAGCTGCCTCAAATCCATTTCCTGAAAAAAAGGCAATGGCCTCCTCTGCCAGAATGAACATTCCTACTGCACACGGAACTGTAACGGCAAGAAGCGCATTAATAACCTTACTTGAAAGGGCATGGAATTCCTTTCTGTCTTTTCCCGCATAGTAAGACAGCCTTGGAAGAAACACGACGCAAGATGCATTTATAAGCGATAAAACCGATTTTGTTAGCCTACTTGCCACAGTATAGATTCCAACTGCTTCTGAATCAAGGATATACCCTAGCATCGTCGAATCCAAAGAAGTATAAATCGTTGAGGCAACGCCCACACCAAATATATAAACAATCGGTTTAATGTGTTTTTTGATTGAAAACGTTTGGGCATTATATTTCCAACGTATCTTTTTTATCCCGTATATCCAATTGAGGAGACAGGTCGCAACTGTCGGCATTGTCAGAACAACCGCATATGCAGCCATATCACCGCTTTTTTTTACCAAAGCAAACAATAGAACAACAGAAAGCAGTTGAAATGCTATCGACCTTTTTGAAATATAATCATAGTCTTCAAATACTGTACATATCCATTCCGTATTCAGTCCTGTTGCTCCAATAAGTAAGCTGAACACTAAAAAAAGACTAGGTTGTGCACCTGTAGTCTTAAAGAAGCACAAAAATAATGCAAAAGAGAGATACGCCACGGTTGTCGACAAGAAACTGATTGTGACAATTTCAACACTGAACTCACCCAGTTTTTGAGGTTCATCGCGCCTTTTGGCACCTTCTCTTACAGCATAAGATGATATTCCAAGACCTGCGATCAGCGAGAAATAGGAAACCCATGACTGAGTATACTGAACGTCCCCTAGCCCAGAGGGGCCAAGAACTCTGGATACGTAGGGAATCGTTATAAGTGGTACTATGATTGAAACCACATTCTTCAGCATATAAACGCTAAAGTTTCTTGTCAACGATTTCTTCACGTTTTTCCCTCTTTTTCTGCCATTCCAAAAATACAAAAAACCACAAACTGCGCCCCGCCCCAGAAAAAGCCATGAATAACGGCCATAGAAACTGCCATTGAGGCAACCATTCCGATACACAGACGCTTTTCATATCTTGAGATATTAAGTTTCATATAACGATGCATCATCGTCAAATAATAGCCAATAGTCAAAGTCATCCCGCAAATGCCGCCCTTGATCAATGTGGTATAATAGCCATTATGCAAATACGGCAGGGCGGATTCCGAGGTCACAAGGTACGCATAGCCTCCGACATCAACCGTTGATCCGAATCCTTTCCCAAATACTTGGGCAAAAATCGAGTACTGCGAAAATACTTTTTTTGCGCTGTATACTTCAAATCCACGCCAGTTGTTCACGATGTTATAATCCGACCAGCTATTTGATGCTGAGATTTCAGTTACTGAGTTCATGATTTTATCCATAAACGATGTCCACACGTTCGGCAGAAGATAGGAAACAGCAATCAATCCAACAACACCCAGTAACATACATTTAATAATTGCTGACATCCGGTCATACTGGCTCGTGATGACAAGGCAAAGAAAAATCATTACAGTCGTTCTTGAAAAAGACAGCGCAAACGTTCCAAGCAGAATGATATCCGCTAGCAAATCAAGAAACCTGCTGAAATAATATTTTTCTATGACCGGAGGTTTGAAAAGACTCAAATAAAGCCCGATTGCAAGCGTAAATTGGGATACACCACCGGACGCAACAAAAGAGCTGAAATCCTCAGATGCTCCCTGATATCCGGAAACACGCTGCAACAATCCCCCGGCGGAAAGTATGACGGAATACAAGACTATTATTTTATAAACTGTTTTCGTATCATACTGATTTGTTCGGATAACTTCTGATGCAGCAAACCAGTACAAAAAGAGGCTTGTAAAATCTATGATATCCCGTAGATAAGGCCAATAACCTCTTTCTGCCGGATTAAAGTAACCGGCTCCGACCGCAACAAGTATTAAAAAAAGTGCCCAATAACAAATTCCACCCGGCATTTTCGGAAGCGAGAAATGCCGAAGATTCTTCAACGCATAAAAGCTGAACACTCCTGCCAAGCATGCCCAAGCAATATAGCTTGGCAGTGCCGAAATAAGCAGCAGTGTCAGCAGGAGTCCGTAGCCCTTTCTTTGAACATATTTGCCGTTTTCCACGGTTGTTTTCACCTCCCGAAAAGACGTTTGATTTCTTTTATAACCGTCAGCTCCAATGTGCCGAATTTATATAGAACGCCTGCCATATGAATTTCAAATTTTGACGCATCACAATATTTTTTTAGATATGTCAATGTACTCTTCAAAAGCTGTTCTCGCTGGCCTTTCACATTGTAGCTTTTGGAAATCGTAACACTGTGGTTATGAAGATAGCTTTCTGAAACATAGAGTGCCGTTTTCTTTTCCAACGTCATCATTTTTCTCCCCAGAGTAGATTCCTCGCAATAGAGGAACATTTCCGGGTCGTATCCACCTACTGAAAGGAACACGTCTGCATCGACCATCAGCAGAGAACCCGCAACACAATCCACAAATTTCCACCCACTTTGGGGCGTTGCTCCAAGCTTCCGCTCGCCGATCTTATCAAGGAGTATCGCACACAGCACTTCTCCATGAAGTATGGTCTCAACCTTTTCGGGAAGTAGCCAGCCGGACTTTTTCAGTTGCCCATCAACACCTCTTTGATTGGCAGATACCACTGCTACGCTCCGGTCTTGTTGCATTTTATTTTGCAGCACAGAAACCAGCGATTCTTCAAATTCAACATCTGGATTGGCAATCAAAACGTACTTTGCCCCATAGTGCTCTTTTGCATACTGCACACCAATGTTGTTTCCAAAGCCGTATCCACCATTTCGGGGCGATTGGCAAACTACGACCTTTTCGTTCGATATTTTTTCTAATTTCTCCAAAGAATGATCGGCGGAGCAGTTGTCAACCACTACGATATGCTCAATATTTTTATAATCTTCGATTTTTTTCACCAGAGAAATCGTCGTGTCGGCGTCGTTATAGTTCAAAATAACACAAGCCGTGCTTTCAATGTTTTTCATACGATACTATCAATCACTGTTTGTATATAATTTTTTACACCGGCTGCCGAATGCACTGTCTCCAGCCTTTTTCGTGCCGCCAGTCCCATCCTGTTCTTTTCTGTCTGGCTCATGCAGAGTAGTTTTTGCATTCCCATCCAAAATGCGTCCTTAGCCTCAGAAGGGGTTTTGCCATCAATATTGACAAGGATCGCACTTTCCGGTGACAGTGTGTCGTGCATTCCATTCAAATCGTATGCGACGATCGGCTTTTCAAAGGCCATTGCCTCTAGCAGTGACCATGGTGCGCCTTCTTTTAATGACGGAAATACAAAGGCGTCACATTCCTGTACAGCTTTCAGAAGACTCGCTCTTGGAACATTGCCATAGAACACCACATTGTTCTGAATTCCATACTTTTTTACCAGATCTTCAGACTCTGCACGTTCGTCACCATCGCCCAGAATATGCAGTCTGCAATCAGGGTAGTCCTTTTTTATATCCTTCATAATAGAAACCAGCATCGGTATGTTTTTTATATCGATGATTCTGCCAGTGTAAAGGAGATTTATCCCATTGCTCTTTTTTAACTGCGCCGCCAGAGCTAGGTCAAAACAAAAATCTCTCTCCATATCAACACAGGCTTCCAGATGGACCTGCACTTTATCCTGCATATCCTGTGGGAACAGTTCTTTTGTCGCCTGTGTTCTCGCAATGATGAGCGCAGCCTCCTTTGCAGGCTTCCATATCCACGGGAGAAGTTTTATGTGCTGTCCCATCCAATATTTCAGCATATGAACACACCGTTTCTTGAACGGGAACTCTTTCCAATATTGTTTTGGGACCTGTTCGGCACCACCGACCGGCCCCCAGATGAACGGAAGGCCAAGCTTATACATATATGTAGGAAGGAACATATTTCCGAATGTAATGCTCCAAACGTAGTCGAACTGCATTTCTCGGCAATACTTTTTTGCATACCGGAATGCGGTGTGCTGCCACGCAAGATATTCAAGATAAATCGTGAGTTTTCTTAACTTTTTTGATGACGGAGCATAAAGAAAGTGCAGAGAATCTTTCAGTTCTTCTGGAATGGCAGGCTCTACATACTTTTTCATTTTGCTTCTTGTCAAGACCCACACGTCCTGAGTCTTTGCTGCCTGTACAGCCCAATTCCATCCGACACCGGGTTCGCTGCCTTTGCCGGGCTGGCAGGAAAAGGCGACCAATAATATTTTTTTCATATTCTGTAAATATCCTCTGCTATTGCCTTGCTGTGCTTCTTCATCGAGACAGCGTCCTCACATATTTTTACATTGTAGTTATAATTCTGGATCGCGTTGGCCAACGCTTCTGCATCATTGTGTCTGAAAATGTTTTCCGGTGGTAGGTACAGCTGTGCGCCTACCAGATCAGAGCAAACCACGGAGGCACCATTCGACAGTCCTTCCTGCACAACAAAAGAAAATGTTTCCATGCATTTACTGGGGACAACAAGCAGATGGTTGGGGTGCTTCCAGACCTCTGCTTCATTTTCTTTTGTAAATCGTCCCATGCTATGGTATCTTTTGTCCTTGCACAGCCCGGTAAAATCTGCGCCGTACAGCCACAGGTTCCAATCTGAAAAACCCTGTGCGTCAAGGATTTCCAGCGCATGAAAAAGCACATCTACTCCCTTGAAGGCATCCATACCTCCAAGAAAACTGATGTCCAACGGTTTTTCCCTGTCGTTCTTTAGAGCTTTGCATTTCAGTCCTGCATGGGTGATGGGAACCATCTTATATCTGAATTCCGGATAGACCTTTTTGTATGTAGTAAGCGATATCTCACTATTGGCATGGATCAGATTGATGCATCGCATCATTTCAGCGTAATAATCAAGCAGTTGTTGATAGGCATCTGCCGTTGCCTGCGGAGCCGGAGTGCACTGCGCCCTTTTAGCATTATGCTTTCTCTGGCTTGACCGGATACGCTTAAAAAGAGTAGAATATTTTAGCCTTGCATAAACAGAGGACTGCATCAGATACTCCTGCTTTTGGGTCAGTCCTCGTCCCGCGTTACAGACGACACATTTTTCAGGGCAGCTTCCCGTACACTGCTCGCCGTTGCTATCAAGCAGGATGCACAGCGGACAGAACGGATAATAGTCATGTGTCGTGTAAACCATCCGTAGGTTCAGCTCTTTTGCGGCTTCAAACAATTCCTTATGAAAGCCCTGAAGGGTGTGGACATGGATAACATCTGGTTTTACATCTTTAAGAAAAGATCTGTAAACCTCCTTGTCGCACGGTTTCATGTACCGTTCCGGTGCAGAAATGCCATTTGTAAGCGGTAGTGGAAGGGGATTGATGATTTTGTATAGCGAAAAACGGGCGTCCTTCTGCCTGACGATTCTGACCTGCGTAAAAAACGAGAATTCCCCCGGATATAATAACAAAACATCCTGTCCATCCTCGACTTGCTGCTGCATCAGATCTGCACAGTAGCGATTCAGTCCCCCTGTGCGAAACGGCGGAAGTCCAAGTGAAAGGTGCAAAACACGCATAAAATTTTAACTCTCCTAATTTAAAAAGAAAAATCATCTCAAAAAGACGCTTTCGTATTCCTGCACGATTTTTTTCCAGCTATAGGCATTCTGCACCCGAGCAGTGCTCTTTTTGTCCAACTGTTCAATGGTGTCAGCATCCAATGTATCTGCCTTTTCCAGCAAAGTTGCCAGATTTCCCGGCTCTTTACTCCAATACAGAGCACTGTCTTCGCCAACTTCTTTGTTAAAGCCAACGCCCAAAAGCAAATTCAACCGGGTACTGGCAAGTGCCTCCAGCAGACTGGGATTAGTGCCACCGACTTCGTGACCGTGCAGATAACCGTAAGCTTCTTCACGGATTTTTTTCAGCAGGTCCTGATCATAAACCGTGCCAACAAATTTGATACGCTTATCTTTCTCAAAACCGGTTTTCTCACGAAGCTGCTCATAGAACTTGTTATGCTCTACGTTTGTGATAATAACGAGGTCTTTTTCAGTCTTGCTGCGCATAAACTCTGTGATCATAGTCTCATAGTTGTTCTCCGGAACAAAACGGCCAACAATCAAATAATAATCCCCACGGTTGACATTGAACTGCGCATACCACTCGTTCAGCTTTTCCTCATCGCACTGAGAGCGGTCGGTATATGCGCCGTACGCAATAAATGTGGTATCCTTTACCCGACTGCCATAAGTATCTTTGATGTATTTCTCGATATTGACAGAATCGCAGATTGCCAAATCGCTGTTCTCGACCAGACACTTTTCGCAATACCGCAGAAAAGCTTTGGCCGGAGCGCTCCACTTACTGCGCTTCCACTCCAACCCATCTGGGTTGCAGTAAACCTTTGCGCCAAGTTTGTGCAACTTTTTGGCGTGCGGAATCAGCAAAGGTCCAATTCTGCATCCCAGAATACAGACGATTACTTTCTCCTGCGGATGCTGTTTTGCCCATTCTTCCACCTGATTCAGAACCAGACCCACATGGAAAATGCGTCCGGGAGCGCCGGGTAGCGGAACGCGAACATTAAAGCAGTCTGCATCATTGTGCTCGAAATGTTTTTCATCATTATTCATGCAGGAGACATGATACTTTAGCTCCTTAGACTGTTTACCTGCTGTCAGATTCTCGACAAAGGTTTCAAATCCGCCATACTGTGCCGGAATACCTTTGCTGCCTACAATAAAAACATGTGTCATAAAAATCCTGTTACTCCCTTAAAATTAGATACATTGCCACGATTCTTGTGCAGTCTGGGTTTAATGCAAGTACTGCTACCTTTACTTTCATCGGAAATTTCGCAAGATCGATAGCTGGTTGTGTTATATTTTCGCCACGTTTCGGTGCATAGCAATGAACTGGCACATACTCTTCCACATTTGCAATATAATATGGAGACGCACTGCTTTCGGTACTCTTATGAGATTTTCCACCAACTTCGGCTTCAAATAGCAGACTGCCCTCATGATAGGAAAGTGTACCATTCAAATAAACTCCGTCCTGAGGCATCTTTTCAAAGCCCTGATTGCTGAAAATCACATCCTGATGCTTTTCCGACAATGCAACGCCTTTTCTCGCAGCAACGTTATCGACCAGATAGATTCCTTCGCGATATGCGTGGTCATCAACGACTTCCCATTCTTTGTGGATGCCATTTTCAAACACACCGTAGTAATACACGCCATCTTCACATCTGAAATTTCCGGTCACAACTTTGTAGGAGTTTGCTGTTGGCCTTATGCTCCACTGACTTTCGTTCTCTCCTACTTTCTCCTTCATGCTCTTGAAAATTTTAGGGACATCCATTGTTTCTTGATTGCTATTTCCGCCGATTCGCAAATCATTTTTGCTTTCTTTTGCGCCCAAATCAACAATGCCAAATACAAATCCTGATAGATCAAGAAAGAATGCAAGAACCAGTGCAAACAGAGCCAAACCTCTATACGGACTAGTAAGATAAATCGTTCCCTGCTCCAGTGCATTGTGGTCATTGATATACCTGCGCGTTGCGTTATCCAGATTTGCACAGGATTTAGTGCGATCAAATCCTGTCAAAATCCTCTGCTGCGATTCTGTGATCTCACTTACATCCGCAGATGATGTCACAAACGTCGGCAGTGCACTGATTTGCGCTTTTAGATTTTCGATTCTCATCTGCCAAACCGGTTTCCATTCTTCGTCATTTATAGATGCCGTTCTTGTGTTTCGCAGTTTATTCGTCAAATCGTACAATACCGTTTCGATACTCTTTACATTAGCGTAATCGTTGAGATTCAAAACCAGCGTATTCATCTGCGTCAGCAGATTACTGTAAGAAAGGCTGCTTTCTCCTTCCGAATCGGTAGAGAGGCTTTCAGCATTTCTTAAATTTGCAAACGTTTCTGTTGCAAGATTTCTCAAGCTATCAACATCCGGATCATCCTTAAACAGCTCCGTCTGCATTTCCAACAGATTACGTTTAATCGATATACTGCTTGTGGAATTTGAGAGTCCCAAATTTACAGCATAAACATTTAACCGTCCCTGTGCATTCCGCAGAGCAGAAATCTCCTGTTGAATCGTCTGCTGCTGAGCTGCTGCCGTTGATTGCATCTCCTGATATCTGCCAAGGGTCTCTCGGAGTCTGGCCGCCTCTGCTTGCGTTGTCGCATTTGTAATTTGCCGACTCAAGGTATTGATTTGGTCGTTGTATGTACTTAAATTTCTTTCAACGCCATCCAGACTTGTCTGCTCATTTTCCAAAGCTGCTTCAATATTTGTCTGCGCTTCTGTAACAGCCTGTGCTGCAAGGTCACGGTTTTCCTGTGAGGGTGCCGTCTCAAAGGCCAGTTTTAACTGATTTATAACGGTAGCCATATAACTGCTTGCAACGGTATTGTCGCTTGCATATTGCTGTTGCTCGCTCTCCCAGTCCATGTTAAAGTCTGACGCCTGAGTTGGAAGCTGATTTGCAAGTGACTGAAGATTCAGAATTTCCTGCCCCAGCTCTGCTTCAAGATAGGTGCGGTATGCCTTTGAATAGTCGCTGGCATCATACAGCTCATTTCGATATATCTGCTGCACCAGAAGTTCGCTGTCCGTATCCCATGACCCTTTGTGGACCGTCTCCGCAATATACACATAGCTGAACCACGATGAGCAAAACAGCGAGATTCCCGTTAAGATCAGCAGAACGATCTCAATGATGGCTTTTATAAAAACATTGCTTTTTTCATTCCAAATCCGCCGCATGAATCGAGGCAGATTCATACTCAATGCCAGAAGGATTCCTTGAATCGCACCAGAGGTCATATATGCAATTGTCGGCTCTCCATTAAAAATATAACTGCGCATACCTTGTGCAGTCGTAAAGAAGGATGCGATTGCCAGACAAATCACCGCAAATTGCAGCAGCTGCGACCCACTTTTTTCTCCTGCTCCAACAGTTTTTGCCGTATTTTCAATATTCCTTTTGTCCATCTTCATTTCTCTCGCTTCCTCGTAATCTTACTGTTAAAGAAACGAAACGTTGCCTTATCGGTATATTTATATCTATTCCTTAGACGTTCCACTTTTTGATCTACTGCATCGCATATTCCATCAAGAATATCTTCATAAATTTTTTCTATCCTTGCAGTTGTTCCATCGCTGGTTACAAACAGGCTGCTTACCGCAAGATATAACGAGTGCAATACATTGGCGAGAAGTGCCGACCCTAAAAGAACCAGATATATAAAAATCAATCCACTTTCTTCTCGGAGCAGTGTGTCCTGCATATCCACCAGCAGGTTGATAATCTCAAGCACCATAACACCTACTGCAAATAGCAGGATAACCGCTGCCATAGATTCCAACACATTACCAACAAATTTTAGAAGGTCTGCATTCGAACCCGTTTTACCAAGAAACACCGAGGAGAGCATCGCAATGCCGATAGCCAACAAGCCAATAGAATTTGAATATTCCCGCAAAAAGCCTCTGCCTGATGCTTTTGTGAGAAAATCATCAAATATGATATAGACAATATTTGCCGCACCAAAAAATGTTCCGCAGATAACAACGTAAAGGACAATATATACAGCAACCGAAACTGAAAGGGAAGTTGCAGGATTGCCTGACACGCTTTCTCCTTTGAGGATAAGATCGCCTATGTAACATACCCCTGTTTTCCAGCATTCAACCATTCCCTTTCCTTCGCTGCCGAAAAAAAGAGGAATCACAATAAATGCGGCAAAAACGCTCATTGTCAGAACGATCTTAACCATAGGCTCTCTAATTGCTTCCTGCAACAGGGATTGGCTTCCCTGTCTTATTTCATCAAATTTAGCTTTGTTATTAAATGCCGCATACCAAATAGTCCTTGCTCCACAAAATACCATGCCAAGAAGCATTATCAGCACAATTGCTATAATTGACATTCCAGCTACTGTTGCAAGGAGCTTCACCAGAAGTCTTGAGCCATAAATAAATCCAGGCGTAGTTGATTCATTTATTTCCTGAAAGAGTTCCGGATTTTTTATCGACGTGATGATATATGCCCCAAGTATTAAGGTTGCAATCGACAAAAATCCAAAAACAAATCGTCGATGTTTTCTGTATCTTTTTGTCTGGTCATTATTTTCCCCTTTGGGGTTCAAATAGTGCAAAATAGATTTTATTGCAATCAGTACGAGCAGAATGACTGTCATTGCCGCCCCAAAAGCACCCATTTCTCTCATCATTTATAATTTCCCCCCTTACCCATTAAAAATGTCCCGCTCATTTGCTGCGACTTCTATACCAGTTTTGAAAAGCAGAAAAATGTCATGGAGATTTGTTATCTCGATTCTATTGTCCTGATGCACAGCTCCAAGGCAAACAAAGAATACTACCGTTAGTAAAAAGGCCAAAACGATCAGCAATAAATCGCATAGTTCTGGCTTATGGCTCTTCCAAATTGCACGAAAAGAATCTGCTGTCTCTCGTATTATTTTCAACATCACACGGTTTCCATTCCCCAAGTGACCAGAAATCAAAGACAACTCAAAAATACCGCATATTATCCATGTCAAATTCCAACCAGATTCAATAAAATCCGACCATTTTTGAATGCTGTTGGAAAACACATCAATGTTAATGATGTAAGCCTCACACGCAATTAAGCAAATTTGCAAAAGCGCGGTATGGCGCACATCTGAGTCAATTCTGCAATTCCATACAGAGAGAACCTCCAAGAAACTAAGTATTAGGAATAAAACATTTAAACCTTTTTGAGAGCCTATCAGAGGAATCTCAACGTAGCCCGTTTCCTGTATGACCTCTAACAATAAAACCAAGCAACCGCCAATAAGTGCCGACCAATGTCCTTTAATGAATTGCCGCAAATTCATACTTCATCACACTTTCGTAGTCAGATTCACATTATTCTACGCTCACTCCACAGGGGCCACAGAGATTCTCGTTTCTCTCTACGATTTTGCTTTCTCTTAATAAAACAATACTCTCTCGCCGGAACTCCGGGTCGATCTTTCCGTCCACAACGCCCTTACGTCCCAAAACGACCTGAATGCTCTTCCAAATGACCTTCAAATCAAATTTCAGGCTGACATTCCGGACGTATTCCCGGTCATAGTAGACTTTGTCGTACACATCTACCGTGTCACGGCCGTTGATCTGTGCCCAGCCGGTGATACCCGGCGTCACTTGATACACGCCATACCAACGCCGCAGGAAGCGAATCTCACGCTCGGTATACACCAACGGACGAGGACCGATGAGGCTCATTTCCCCACGCACCACATTGACAAACTGCGGCAGTTCGTCAATGCTGGTATCCCGCAGAAATCGTCCCAGTCGTGAAATATACATCTCCGGGCTTTCTAAGTCACCGGTCGCTACATTTTTCGGTGCAGAGCTCTTCATCGTTCGGAACTTGATGATATTAAAGCAATGCGCACCTTTACCTACTCGCTTTTGCAGAAAGAAAATCGGTTCGTCCGGTGCACTGACTTTTTGTGCAATACTTACCGCCAAAAACAAGGGTGAAAGTAAAACTAACGTCAGCGCTGCCAAAATCCGGTCAATTATGGATCTTGCCGCAAGATATCTTTTCTGTTTCTGAGTCAAGTGGACATAGTACGGTCCAAAATCAACGTGGTAGCTCAATTCTTCCATTTTTTTCATGTTTTCCTCACACCTTTAACTTACTTGTGCGTATTTTTTTGTCTTTCTGTCTGTAAGTACAATCGTTCCTAATAGCACACAAAGCAGTTACTTTTGTCTTTTGTTCAACTTTTTTCAACCTGCTTTTGCCGTAACTCTTTCGGCTTGTGCTGCCTGCTTAGACGGGTGCTTAGGGTTACTTTTCCCCCACCGCATCCCGATTTCATCCAGCTTTGCAATCCGCTCCTCTGTCAAAACAGCGCCGCTTTTTTCAGGATTCTGGCGGGTATACCGCTGCCGTTTGACCCAATTTCCGAGGTTGTAACCGCCCGGTGACACATATTCTGCTGGGACGTTCAGGTCGCCGTGGGCATCAAAATAGCGCTTTGCCTCCTGATACCCCTCGTTCCACTTGCGGTCATTGCGATTGCCCCAGTACATCCCGATCCGGCTGAGCCGCTCGACCTGTTCGTCCGTCAGTTTTCCTTTCGGGTACGCCCATTGCTGGCTTTCGACCCATTGTCCCAGCCGTTCGCCAGCCGCTGTCACATAGGAACGTGGGATATTCAGGTTGCCGTTTTCCTCATAATAAGCCGCAGCCAGCGCATAAGCCTTTTCCCACTTGGCATCGAAAATGTTCCACACCATGCCGATCTCATCAAGCTGTGCGATGCGTTCTTCCTTCAGTCGGCCGTTCAGCTTTTGCTGCCGGGTCTTGATGATCCACTGTCCTAAGGGATAGCCGTCCGGATCCACATACTTTCCGGGCACCATCAGGTTTCCGTAGGTGTCGTGGTATTTCTTTGCGACCTCAAATCCGTGCTGCCACGCAATTTCCTTCCGGTTGCCCCAGACCATGCCGATGCTGTCCAGCCGTTGAATCTGTTGTTCGGTCAGGATGCCTTGAATTTGTCCCTCGCGCACACGACGCTGAGTGACCAGCCACACGCCAAGGCTCAGACCGCCGGGCGTGGTATACAGTTTCGGGACGTTCAGGTTGCCATGCTCCGCATAGTAGATGCTCGCCTCGGAGAAATAGTGCTCCCAACCGGACGAAAGGCTCGCCTGCAGCTGCTCGAACAGCACCCGGCAGTCATGCACCTGCTCGATGACCTCGAATCGCTCGGTGACGATCCTATCGCCCTCACCGTTGGCATAGAGCCGGTGGACCGCCTCCTGCATCTCGCCTTGCAAACCGGAAATACTGGTCAAGCCCTCGAAATTGTTGACAACATCTAGGATAAGCGGCGTTGTATTATCCCCAGCGGTCAGGGCACGCCCTATCTGCTGCTTGTAGATAATGGGCGAAATCGTTGGACGGAACAAAATGACGCCGGAAATGCCCTCCACATGGACGCCCTCGTTGAGCATGTCGATGCAGAACAGCAGCTTCAGACGGTCGCTTGTGTCCGTTTTGAAGTCCGCAAACGCCTTGTCCGTATTCGGGTCATCCGAGTAGGCTTCGTACACCACCACATTTGGGTTGACCCCGGCGAACCACTCCGGCACATGGGATACCATCTCGTCCATGTGCTCCTTGTTGGCGCAGAACACAATGTACTTGCCAGATTTGTTTGTGATATGATGGGCAAAGACCCTGTCCAGACCGTCCGCCTGCTCCAGTGCCCGGCGCAGCGCATCCAGATATTTTTGGTTGGCGTCCTGAATGCCCGGTGTCCGCAGGTTATCCACCCGCGCCTGATACTTTGCAAGGGCTTTCTGGTACTGGTAGACCGTAGTTACATATTTCGGGGCAGGCAAAATGCCCCTGACGACTGCTTCGCCAAGGGTCATGTCGCTCGCCGTATGCCCATCAAAGAGCTCTTCGGCCATGTCACGGTTATTATCCAGATACCGGATGTTTGTTGCCGTCAGCCCCAGAAGCTTTGCCTCTGGGCATAACTTTAATAAAGCCACCGTGCTTTCGCCCCAACATTCCGCACCGGCACGGTGGAATTCATCGAGTATAATATAGGCAGGCTTCTGCGCTGCTATTTCGTCCAGCTGCGCCTGCGTGCAGCACATCAGTTTGGCATAGGTATAAAAGTGAACGTTTGCCAACGGAAAATCCGGGTCGTTCCTTTTCAGGCTCTCCAGCTGGGTCTTAAAGATATATTCACTGGGAGAAAGCCAGATTACGATCTTCTCTGGGTTGTCCTCGATCAGCTTGAACGCAATGTAGCTCTTTCCGGTGCCGGTGGGATGAACAATGGCAGCCTTGCCATACTGGTCCATCATCCGGACTGCCGCATGATATGCTTTTTCGTTGTGCTCAAACAGACATAATGCCACCTTGTTCACCCCTTCCCGCACAAAGGGGTATCCCCCATAGTGATAATGGAGGGCCACGGGAAAAATCTGGCGTTATTCCATTATATTTATCGCTTTTCCGCCCCTCATGGACACCTGATGGGAAAATATCCGGTTCATCTCCCTGCGCTTTCGAGTCAGGTCGGAGTGCACATAACGCTGCAAGGTGATGTTGGCGTTGGCGTGTCCTAACAATTCGCTGAGTGTTTTTACGTCGCACCCCGCCTGCAGACAGGCGGTAGCAAAAGTATGACGCAGCGCGTGCGGACACACTTGCCGGACAGCTGCCTGCTTCAGATATGCTTTGATGCTTTTCCGGTAGCAGCGGGGTTCGGTAGGCTTGGACTCGTTTCCGGACAGAAACCATGTAGAATTACTGGTATTTCCGCGCAGCTTTTTCAGGATAACAAGCAGTTGTCTCGGGATTGGAATTTCCCGGCGCGAGGTGCGGGTTTTCGGCGTTTGGATGACTACCTTTGTATGACCGTTTCCACAGGAAATTCGACAGACCGTCCGATTGATTTTCAGTATTCCAAGTTTCAGGTCAAAATCACCCCATTGCAGGCCGCAAATCTCACCAATACGCAGACCTAATTCAAGCCCCAATAGTAGCCCAATCTTGCGCACTGTTGGATTCTCCTGCACATATTGATAAAGCCGTTGCTGTTCCACCGGGGAGAGAGGCGCAGAAATTTTGTCGATAGCTTTTGGCAGTGCTACTTCCAGCTCCATCGGACGGATCAGGCGTAAATGCGCGGCATATTTGCAGATGCGGCGCAGCATCGAGAGGCATTCCCGGGCAGAGGATTTCCCCAGTGGCTTGTGTGCAGCATCCATAGGCGTGATGATTTGCTGCATAGCTTGTTCCAGAAAGCTCTCATCAAGGGATGCAACGGGCACTTTGCTCAAAACAGGAAGAAGATACTTGTGCAGGGTGTACGAATAATGCGCATAGGTGGATTCTTTTATACTGTTCCGCAGGGAGTGCAGCCATACTTCAGCCAGTGCTTCAAAGGTCAGGTCGGTTCTTTTCAGGTTGTAGAAGCCCGCCTCGGCTTTTTTCTGGATCAGCACCCGTTTGACCTCTGCATAGACTATGCCGTAGACGTAACCCCACTGGATTTTGCCCTCCGGCGTGCGCGCCTTGATGTACCGTCCTTCCCACCGACCATCCTTGCGTTTATGAATGTTTTCTCCCCGTCGTGCCATTTTGTTTCCTCCTGCGGCTTGGACACCCACCTGACCACTTATTTTGTCCACCATCGTTTATAGCTGGGTTTTTCATGCAAAAATGGGCAATGTGCAATAAACTTTCAGCTTCTGCGAGGTTTTTTCTAAGGTCGGGTGGGATACATTTGTATGGTTTTCTATTGATTCCCAGATATAACCATGATAAAATAAGAGAAGAATTCAAACAACGATGTCGAAAGATCGGTATCCTCCATTATCACTATGGAGGATACTTTTTATTATCGCAATTTTTAAAAACAGTGCCTATCAAAACGGCATATTTGCGATATGCAGTTTGCGAATGTTGCTTGTGCATCAAAAACGCAAACTGCTATAAATATATTCCTTACCATTACGCAGCCGCGTATTCTTTGCATCATGAGGTACTTTTGCGTACGCAATACTGTACGATCTTCTGCACCTCATATTAAGGTGATCTTTAGATAAAAATTCCTGACGCAGTAGTTGACGGAAACATCTACGTGGCAAGCAGTGCAGACGTATATACATCTGCTTATTTTGCGTTGCAAAACGCTTGTTGGGGAATGCCCCAAGCCCCTTTGATCTGCATTTTCCAATGCAGGCTACGCATCCCTTCGGGACGCTTTTTACCCGGTGATGTGCTCCGGGTCGTTAAGAACTTGCATGAGGTGAGAAGCGGCTTCTGCAAGAGAATCGTACTTCATCTGTTCAGGAACAGGCGCATCCAGAAGCGAAACGCCCCACACCTGCATACGGTCCGCAAGTTCTTTCTGTGCCTGCAATGCCGCCGCCTTACGCACATCCGGGGTGGTTTCTGTATCCAGAACGTAGGCTGTGGAGTATTTTCCGTTGCGATCTTCCGTCAACTGCACCATGGAGTAGTGCTCATTCCAAAAGCGGCAGAAGCGAACCCTGCCGCCGATATTCTCCATGTCATGGCACAGTTCTTCTTCGCTGCTCCATTGTGGAGTCTCGGACAAAATGCAATTCAGTTCCGAAAGAGCCAGCCGTTCTTCCGCCGATAGCTCTCCATGCAGGCATTCACGTTTTAGATTATTCTGCCAATACGGGCTCAACTTTCCATTCCGGGCATCTTCCATTGCTTCTTCGATATTGGGTAGGATTGTCATGTCATTCACCTCAAATACTTGCCATTGGCGTTAGATACACGCTTCTAGTGTTGATTATAAACTATTTGAGGGCAAAAAGAAAGAGCGTCAGCACGTTTGCTGCGCTCCTTGACATAGGTGTTATTTTGTGATATAGGGGATATTGTCTGTGTATGCATTCAGGATGTCAATGGCAGCTTTCTTTTGCCCCGGCGTAAGTTGGCTCAACTTTTTGCTCAGTTCGTCATCTGCCACATGGGATGCGGATGAAACGGAATCCCGGATAAGCACATCTGCGGATACGTCCAGCACCTCGACGATTCGGATAAAGGTTTCCAGTTTAGGGATTTTTACTCCGCGCTCTAAATCTCCAACATAATTTGCTGACAAATCGACCC
>ERZ1026864.364-NODE-364-length-29068-cov-17.816737_pt1 | contig 29068 bp, 42 predicted proteins | sample MGYA00380162_ERZ1026864 | MGnify/ENA primary metagenome ERZ1026864 (study PRJEB33269, sample SAMEA4719798) | human gut metagenome | biome: human-associated habitat; feature: organic feature; material: feces | place: Cameroon | collected 2013-10 ... | reverse complement strand
GCAATTTTTATTAATTTATCTAAAAAAATTTTTAATCTTTTATTTAAAAGATTAAAAATTTTCTTTGACAAAAGAGAAAATTTGCGATATAATATTTGTATAGACTGGAGGTAAAAAATGATAAAGTTAGATTATTCTTTACAAACTCCAGAAGAGAGAAATAAATTAGTCGAATAGATTCTTGCTGAGAATCCTGAACCAAGTGAAAAATATTTAGAAATCTTGGCTGACTATTTAGTTCTTTGTATGGAGAAACAAGAGAAAAAGGAAAAGAAATTATTAACTGAAAATCGCATGGCTACAGTTAATAAAAGAGAAACTTCTTTTGAAGGTCTTGTCTCTCAACTAGAAAATGGCGAAGATGGAATTTATAATTTAATCACTGAAAATAAAAATACAATATTTTAGCCAAAAGTTACAATTACAAAAAAAGATGTTGAAGAAATACCTTATTTAAAATAGTTAAAAGAAGCCATTTCAACTTGGGAAGCTAAATTGAAAGTGACAGAAGGTAAGGATGCTTTTATTATTAAAAAAGCATTAATTGAAATGCGGAAAGATTAGTATGTTATTAAAAATGCTTACCGCAAACCGATTATTCCTAATAAACTAACTCGCTCAAGATGTTTAACTCCTTTAGACGGAGAAGTAAAAATGTTAGATGATGAAGATGGATATATTTATCCAGTTCCAGAAGGAGTAAGTTTATTAGACCCTGTTGTTTGTTCCGCAATTTTATGTAATTATTCTCGATTAAAATAGGATAGCCAAGGTGAATATGAAAAAGACCTATGGTATTTAATGGAAGATTTTGATAAATTATGTGATAGAGCCTTGAAAGACTATCCATTGTATGATAGAATAGTTGAATATAAGATTGATGGATTACAAAATATTGACATTCAAGAGAAAATTCAAATGGAGTTTGGTATTAAACATAGTCTTGAGTATATTTCTAGTCTATGGAGAAACAAAATTCCAAAATTAATAGCGTCTACTGCGGAAGATGAATATTTAGATTGGTATTATTTAAATATTGAAAAAGGTCATTATAAACGTTGTAGTAGATGTGGTGAAATAAAATTAGCTCATAACAAATATTTTAGTAAAAATAAAACCAGTAAAGATGGATTTTATAGTATTTGTAAATGTTGCCGAAATTCTAAGGCCAAAAAATCATAATCCTTTCTATGAATTACTAATAATCTATTGAAAGGAGAAATTTTATGGCAGAAACTTATTATTGCGAGAAATGTAATCGCACAATGAATGCTTCTGAATTTTATGGTAGTAATAATTTAGAAAAGTATCCTACCGGTAAATTAAATCAATGTAAAAAATGTATTACAATGCATGTTGATAACTGGAATCCAGATACTTATCTTTGGATTTTACAAGAAGCCGATGTTCCTTATGTTCCTAAAGAATGGCAAAGTCTTATGATGAAATATGCTACTAACCCAAGTGAAGTAACAGGAACTACTATTTTAGGACGCTATCTTTCTAAAATGAAATTAAAACAATATAAAGATACTCGTTGGAAAGATACTGAGCGACTTCAAGAATTAGAAGATGCTAAATTAGAACAAACCATGAAGCGTCAAGGATATGATGCAGTTCAAATCATGGAAGCAAAAGAAAAAGGCAGAGTATTTACAATGCCTGATAAGCCCCTCGAAGAACCTGTCTATGAAGATAATATTGCGGCTCCGCAAGAAGACTATTTTGCTTAGCAAAACGGTCCAGAAGAAGATTTAGATTTAACTGAAGAAGACCGCACTTATCTAAGATTAAAGTGGGGCAAAACTTATAAACCTGAAGAATGGGTTAAACTAGAATAGTTATATGAAGAAATGATGGCTTCATATGATATTCAAGGCGCAGGACATAAAGATACATTAAAATTAATATGTAAGACATCTTTGAAAGCGAATTAGCTGATCGATATTGGTGATATCGAAGGATTCCAAAAGATGAGCAAAGTTTATGATAGTTTAATGAAATCTGGTAAATTTACTGCGGCTCAAAATAAATCTGAGTCTTCTGGAGAATTTGATTCTATTAGTGAATTGGTCGAAATGTGTGAGCGTGAAGGATTTATTCCTCGTTATTACACTGAAGGTCCTATGGATAGAGTTGATGAAACTTTAAATGATTTAAAGAATTATACTCATACATTAGTTACTGAAGAAATGAATCTTGGTAATCTTATTGAAGCTGCTGTTAAAAACATGGTTGATTAGGAAAACCGCGAAGAAGATGAAGATATTGAAGATGTAGATAATTTAGATGATGAAGTATTAAAAGATGAAGATTTTATAGAACATAATTAGTTCTTAGAAGATGAAAGTGACTTAGATGAAATAACTTATGAAAATATGGCGAAAGGCGAAGAAGTCTAATGGCTCTTAAAGACTTATTAGATTTAAGTGCCTCTCGTCGTAAAGTCGGTCTTTCAGAAGAACGATTGAGAGGTATTATCCCAGAAGCACGTAAGTATATTGCCTTCTGGAGAGAATATCCTGATTTATTTATTGATTTTATGGCAGGACCGGATGGCGGTCCCCAACACTTTCATTTATTCTTTTACTAGAGAATCTTTTTACGTGCGGCGATGCGACATAAATATATCTATGCTGTATTTCCTCGTGCGTATTCTAAATCATTCTTATCTATGATGGTACTTATGTGTCGTGCTATTCTTTATCCTCGTTGTAAATTATTTATTACTTCTGGTGGTAAGGAACAGGCTGCAGGTATCGTTAAAGAAAAAGTGCAAGAAATTTGTACCTTAATTCCAGCATTTAATAAAGAAATTGATTGGCGACGTGGCCAAACACTTGAAGGTAAGGATTATGTTAAATATGTATTTAAGAATGGTTCTTATTTTGATAATATTGCCGCTAGAGAGTCTTCTCGTGGTAAGCGTCGTCATGGCGGTCTTATTGAAGAATGTGTTGGTGTTGATGGAGATATTTTATCTTAGGTTATTATTCCTACGATGAACATTTCTCGTATGTGTATGGATGGCACAACACATGATGAAGAAACCCTTAATAAATCTTAGATTTATATTACTACTGCTGGATATAAAAATACATTCCCTTATGATAAATTAATTCAATTACTTGTCTGGGAAATTATTAAGCCTTAGCAGTCAATTATAATGGGTGGTACTTGGCGTATTCCTGTATTAATTGGCTTACAATCTAAATCATTTATTCAAGATTTAAAACAAGATGGTACTTTCAATGAAAGTTCTTTTGATCGTGAATATGAAAGTAAATGGTCTGGCACTGTTGAAGACGCATTCTTCAATGCGGAAATTTTTGATAGAAACCGCATCTTAAATTAGCCTGAATATGAAGCAAGTGGTCGTTCTTCTAAATTAGCTTTTTATGTCTTAGCGGCTGATATTGGACGTAAAGGTTGCGATTCTGTTATTTGTGTATTTAAAGTAACTCCACAATCTCAAGGTGGTGCTACGAAGAGCCTTGTTAATATTTATACTTTATCAGATGAGCATTTTGAAGATTAGGCTATTAAATTAAAGAAATTATATTATAAATATAACGCTCGTTAGATTGTAATAGATGGTAATGGTATGGGTATTGGTTTAATTGATTATATGGTTAAATCTTAGACCGATCCTGATACTAATGAAACTTATCCTGATTTTGGTGTCTCTAATGATGAAGAAGGATACTATAAAAAGTATAAGACTTCGGTTACTGAATTAGATGCTATGTATATCTTAAAAGCAAATGCGCCTATTAATACGGAAGCGCATGCGATTGCACGTTCATAGTTGTCTTCTGGAAAAGTAAAATTCCTTATTGATGAACGTATTGCTAAAAATAAATTAATGGCAACTAAAGTTGGTCAATCTATGAAACCTGAATAGAGGGCAGAATATTTAAAACCATTTACTTTAACTTCCATATTAAAAGAAGAAATGATGAATTTGCGTGAAGAAACTGAAGGAGTAAATATTATCCTGAAGTAGGCAAATCGTGGTATCCGAAAGGATAAATTTTCAGCTTTTGAATATGGATTATATTATTTAAAACTCGAAGAAGATAAAAAGAAAAAGCGTAAGAAGTTTAAAGCATCTGATTGGTGTTTTATGAATTAAAGGAGGGAAGTCTATGCGTGCTTCTAGAGGAGAAATAAAGATAGAAGAAATTTTAGAAGAAGCTGGACTTCCTTTCAAAATGGAATATATATTTCCAGATTTGAAAAGTCCAAATGGGCGTCCTTTGAGATTTGATTTTGTTATATTTGATGATGATGGAAAAATTGATTTTATTATTGAATATTAGGGTAAGCAACATTATGAAGCAAGCTCTAAATTTGGTGGTAAACGCGGTTTATATCAATAGCAATATAATGATAATCAAAAGAGACGTTTTTGTGCTTTACACGATTTTAAATTAATAGAAATTCCATACACTGATGAAAACCTTATTTCTTATGATTATATAATGAAACTAGCAGGTTATTAAGGAGGTGGAATTTTGGATAATTAGACTCAGACCCTAAATCAAGTCCGCGCTGAAGAAATTCATAATAAAGGATTTGATATGACTGATTCTTATCGAGAATATAGAACTGCGATTGCTAATGAATATAAAAAAATTAAAGTTGGTAATAGAAGTCTAAATGATGTTATTTTGGATTTAGATTATTATCAAAAAATAAATATTCCTGGGCAAAGAGGATTTTGTAAAGCGGATATTTATAAAGCAATAGCTGATCATGATTTACCAGAGTTGCGTCGTATGTCTAATTTATTTTATAGTGTAAATGGTATATATGAACGTACTTGTAATTATTTTGCTTTTTTATATAGATATGATTGGTACGTCGCGCCAGAAATTCTAGATGATACAGTCAAAGAGGAAAAAATATTAAAAGATTTTTCAAAGACTCTTAATTATTTAGATAGTAGTTATATTAAGAAAATTTGTGGAGATATATCTTTACAAGTAATTAAAGAGGGTTGTTATTATGGATATATAGTTCCTTCTAATGACCATTTAATTTTACAAGATTTGCCGGCTAATTTCTGCCGTTCTCGTTACAGTGTAGATAACATGCCTGTTATTGAATTTAATATGAAATTCTTTGATACTTTTCGTGACATTAATTATCGTATGAAAGTATTAAAATTATTTCCTGATGAATTTGCTAAAGGTTATATGTTATATAAGCAAGGTAAATTAAAGTCCGAGGAAATCGTACTAGGCAGAGACTCTACTATTGGATGTTGGTATATGTTAGATCCATAGTATTGTGTAAAGTTTAATTTAAATAATGATGATATACCATTGTTTGTTAGTTCTATTCCTGCTATTATGGATTTGGATGCTGCTCAAGAATTAGATCGTAAAAAGCAAATGCAGAAATTATTAAAAATCATTGTCCAAAAGCTTCCCATGGATAAAAATGGGGATTTAATTTTTGACTCTGATGAAGCATTAGATATTCATCATAATGCTGTAGAAATGTTACGCAGATGTATCGGTGTTGATGTTTTGACTACATTTACTGATGTTGATACTATTGATTTAGCTGATAAGAATACTACAACAACCACTGATGATTTATCTAAAGTTGAACGTACTGTCTATAATTCTTTAGGTATTTCATAGAATTTATTTAATACTGATGGTAATATGGCTTTGGAAAAATCAGTATTAAATGATGAATCTTATTTGCGCAATCTTTTATTACAATATAATATTTTCTTTAATAGAATTACTACTATGCGTAATAGTAATAGTCGTAAATATAATTTTAAATTTTATATGCTTGAGACTACACAATATAATTACTAGAATTTAGCAAAACTATATAAAGAACATGTGTAGTTAGGATACTCTAAAATGCTTCCTCAAATTGCTTTAGGTCATTCTTAGAGTTTTATTTTAAATGCCGCTCATTTTGAAAATGATATATTACATTTGAGTGAAGTTATGATACCTCCTCTTATGAGTTCTACTATGGGTAGTGAAGATATTTTGGGCTTAAAAGGTTCAGGAAATAAAACTGAAAATCAAAATAATTCAGGAACATAGAAAACAAATGTTACTACTACAACAACGGCTAAAACATCAAGCGGTTCCGGTACGGCCGGACGACCTGAGAAAGCCGATGATGAAAAGAGTAGCAAAACTATTTAGAATAAAGAATCAATGAGTTAAGGAGGACATGATGAAACATACAAGTATAAAATTAGAAACACCTTGTGAGTTTATAAATATTACTCCTGTTAATCCTTTAATTTCTAAGTGTTAGATTAAAGTGTGCTATGTCGGAGATACACCTAACCGCAATGGTAGTGTTATTACTAAAGAAGTTGCGCGTTAGATGGCTAATTCTCTACCAGGCAGTCCTATTGTTGGTTATTACAATGATGCTACTGGAGATTTTGAAGAGCATAATCGTGTAATTGATATTTCAAATGGTCAATTTAAAATCCAAGATACAACTAAGCCTTATGGTTTTGTTGATTTAAGTGCGCGTGCTTGGTTCTAGAAATTTAATGATGATGGCGTAGAACATGAATATCTAATGACTGAGGGTTATATTTGGACTGGCTAGTATCCTGAATGCCAGCGCATTATAGACCAAGGTAATAATCAATCCATGGAGTTAGATGAAAAAACTTTAAATGCAACATGGACAAAAGATGATAATGGTAAGCCAAAGTTTTTTATTATAAATGAGGCAATAATCTCTAAGCTTTGTATTTTGGGAGAAGAATGTGAACCATGCTTTGAAGGCTCTCAAATTACAAAATTTAGTCTTACATTCGATGAAGATTTTAAGCAAAAATTATTCTCCATGATGAATGATTTAAAAGAATTAATTAAAGAAGGAGGAACCAAAGTGTTTTCAAGATATGCTGTTGAAATTGGCGATAACTTATGGAATTCTTTATGGAATTATACTTTAGAGAAGTATCCTGATGCTAATAATGTTTATAGTTCAGTATATGCTATCGAAGGTGTCTGTGAAGAAGATTCTTAGAAGTTTGCTGTCTTACAGAATCGTACTGATAATAAGTATTATCGTTTAAATTTCTCTTTAAATGAAACCAATGGTTTTGTTCCTGCTGATGCTTTAATTGAAGTAACTGAGTCTTATACTCCTGCCGCTGAACCTCAATTTTCTTTAGAGGCAGTAAAGACTTATGAAACCGAATATGCTTCTAAAAAAAAGGCAGAAGAAGAGGACAAAAATAATAAAGATAATAAGTCTAATTCTGATAATAAATCAGAGGGCAAAGATAATAATTCTGATGATCCAGAAGATGGCAAAGACAAGAAGCCAACAGATAAGAAAGATAATTCTGATAGTAAGGATAATAACCCTGACGATGACGGTAATAAAGATGATGAAGATAAGAAAAAGAAAAAGAAATATTCATTAGAAGATATTACTGAATATCAAGAATTAAAAGCTGAATATGAAGAATTAAAATCTAAATATGCTACTTTAGAAACAGAAAAGAATTCTTTGACTGAAGAAATTGAACCTTTAAGAGAGTTCAAGCTTGCTTCTGAAAAGAAAGATAAGGAAGCTATGATTGCTCAATTCTATATGTTATCTGATGATGATAAGAAAGATGTTATTGATAATATTGATAAATATTCTGTTGATGATATTGAAGCAAAGCTTTCTGTTATTTGCGTTCGCAACAAGGTAAGTTTCGACCTTGACGAAGATAAAGAAACCAAGCCTACTACCTATAATTTAAATAATAGTGAAGATGATGATGAATCTATTCCGGCTTGGGTAAAAGCTGCGTTAAAATATGAAAACGCTAGATAAATTTAATAAGGAGGACATACTAAATGTTTAAAGACTTTTGGACTCGAAATATGGACCCAAAGTATCACAAGTCTCAGGCTAAGTATGTTGAGTTTGGTTACGGTCAGGTCGAACCTAATCACCTGTCAGCACAGAGAACCGCTCAAATTTATGCTCAGTTGCCTGCTAAACCAGAGATTGAGATTCTTGAAAACGGTCAATATGTAAAGTATGATTATGCCGCCAATGGTAATGGCATTGGCGAAGTTAATTTCACTGGCGAAGGCGAGTGGATGTTAGTATATAATGAAATTAAGTTATATCGTAACCATCTTGATGGTACAAAGCAATGGGATTGCGAATTTGCAATGCTAAAGGATGATTATCAGGCTCGTGTATATAGCCCATTGGATTGGGAGCATCCTGAGCAGGAATATCAGACCAAGTGGCTTAATGGCGTTGATGCTAATGGCAAGAGTTCTTATACTTGGAAGATGAATGTTGATATCAATCGTGATGGCAAGACTGTTACTATTGATGGTCAGGATTATGATGTTGCTGATAATAAATTTACTTATAATGGTACTGAATATACTCTTGTTGATGGTAAAGTAACTATTGACTTTGTTCGTACTTTTGATGATGTTACTGCTGATGTTCGCGATATCTATGAAATGAATTGGACAAATGATCCATATCATAAGTTAGGTATTTATCGTGAAAAGCGCATGAACCCAGGTACTGCTATGGTTCCTCGTGTTTTCAAGACTAATGTTGGTGATATTTATACTACCAATATGATTAATGAAGAAACCTTAGAGATTGGCGATATCCTTTCTCCTGATGCTACTGGTATTTTAAGTAAATCTGGCGATGCTTCTATGAGCTGGCAGGTTGTTAAACTTTATACCATGCCTGATGGACAAAAAGGCGCTAAGGTTATGCGTATTAAGTAAGAAAGGAGAGAAGAACAATGTTAGATAGAAAAAATTTAGTCGCTTTAATGAAGACTGTTGCTAAAGCTGATCCTTCTGCTCCTACTGCTTATAGTTTTGGTGGTCAGAATCTAAGTTATGATGCTTTGAATGACACTCTTCGCGCAGAAATGAATGAATTAGCTGGCACTTATGCACTTTATCGTGATAATAAGAATCAGATTTTCTCTTTGATTGAAGAAACTCTTGATGAAGTTCTTCCAAAGAAAGTTATTCAGCAATATGATCAATTTGCTGAAGTTAAGACCTTTGCTCAGGGCGATAAGCCAATTTTCCGTCGTCCATTACAGACTCGTGCTCGTGCAAAGCAGTTTGTAACTCGTGTTGGTCTTGCTGGTATTTATGAAGTATTTAAGCTTGGACCTGCTGAGAACGAATGCTTCGAAGTTCGTACATCTGCTATCGGCGGAGCCGCTCAAATCGGTTTCGAAGAGTTCCTTGATGGCCGTGTTGATTTCGCTGAAATGACTAAGGTCATTATGGAAGGTATGGATGAACTTATTTATAAAGAAGTTGCTCGTGCTCTTGTTTCCTCTATCAATCAGCTACCTCCTGCCAACCGTGTTGCTGTTGCTGGTTTCGATGAGGCCGCTATGGATAAGTTAATTACTATTGCTCGTGCTTATGGTACTCCTACTATTTATTGTACTTATGAGTTTGCTGTTAAGATGATTCCACAGGAAGCTTGGAGATACACTGAAGCTATGAAGACTGAGCTTTGGAATACTGGTCGTCTTCCTACTTATAAGGGAACTCAGGTTATTATTCTTGAGCAGGGCTTCGAAGATGAAACCAATAGTCGCAAGGTAATTGATCCTGGTTATGCTTGGGTTATTCCTACCGGTGCTGATGGCAAGCCTGTTAAGATCGCTTTTGAGGGCAGCACTATTGTTGATGAATTCCATGGCTATGATCGTTCTCGTGAAATTCAGGTTTATAAGAAGGTCGGCGTTGTTTGTATGCTTGCTAACAACATTTGCGCTTACTGTGATACTTCACTTGTTGGTCAGATGGCTACTTGGAATTATGATGGTGTCACTGGTAAGGTCGTTACCTATGATGGTAGATTAGATGGTACAATCTAATTCATAATTAATATATAAATTTACCTAATGGGGAGAGGGAAATAGCTCCCTCTCCCCATTATTTTTTTTAAGAGATAAAGGAGATAAAAAATGATTAATCAAACTGATATGTATAATGTTAAGAATAGAAGTTCTAGTGTTGTTGTCTATTCAATTCCAGAAAGTAATTTGCGTAGAACATTTGCCCCCGGTGAGACTAAAAGAATTCCTTTTAGTGAGTTAGAGAAACTAACTTATCAGCCTGGTGGTCGTGAGTTAATTGCTAATTTTTTACAGATTATGGAAGAAGAAGTTACTCAGGATTTAAATATCCACAGAGAGCCTGAATATAATATGTCAGAAGCCCAAGTCCGCGATTTAATTTTAAATGGCTCACTTGATGCTTTCTTGGACGCTCTTGATTTTGCTCCAATTGGAGTTATTGATTTAATTAAGAGTCTTTCCGTATCTCTTCCTATTACTGATTTTAAAAAGCGTGAAGCGCTTTTGAAAAAGACTGGATTTGATGTAGATAAAGCTATTGCCAATGATAAAGCTAGTAAAGAGAGCGATGAACCTTCTAGTATCTTAGAGGATGTAAGTCCTAATAAGAGAAGAGTTGTTCAGGAAGAAGCTCCTCAAGGCCGCCGCACCACAGGTAATGGCTATAAGGTAATTAATAAAACCGCAGAAACTTCTAAGTAATAAAAGAAGGGAGCGATTAAATGGGAACACTATTCTCTACTGTATATAATCGCTTTCTAGGAAAAGTTACTGATGATATGTATCTGGAATTAACACCATAGGATACTTTAAAAGATTTATAGAATTTAATTATAGATGCTATTCCGGGATTTGAATTCCCGCGTAAAAATCTATATGATTATACGATTCAAGTTGATACTGTTGATGAAGATAGCACAACTTCAAATGATTTTATTGTAGGTACTTTATGGGGAACTATTCCAGAACCGGGCGAGAAACCCCAAGTCCTAGTAGATCGTTCTACTTTTGGATGTGATTTAACTGAAGAAGAAATTAATATTTTAGCTATTTTGATGATGTGCGGTTGGGTACAACGTCAAGTTACTTCTATTGAAAACACTCGAATGAAATATAGCGGTTCAGATTTTAAATTTACTTCATAGGCAAATCATTTGTCTAAGTTATTAAGTTTATTATCTGAATGTCAAAGATAGTCACATCATTTACAACGTCTTTATAAACGTAGACGTTTAAATGATAAAGGCGAATATGAATCTACGTGGGATATGTTTAAACCTGATGAATACAAGTTATGGTATTAATATTCCAAAAGAGAGTGTTGAAAAAAATTGTTTGCGCTTAACCAACCAATTATGGAAATTAATTCCAATGCGTGAACATGATGAAGATTGGCGAAAGTAGCTAGAAACTGTCATAAATGAAATTGTGGGGTTCAGTGTAATTTTTAGTACTGAACCCCTTTTCTTATAGCTTTTGGGAAAACTTGAAGGCTTAGATAATCAGGAGACAGAATTTAATTTCTATCGTAAAACTGTCTTTGAAGCTATTAATTTATTATAGGAAATAAATCATGGCATCAGGATATGAGTATAGTAATTAGTATCCATTTAGATTGATGTAGGGACGATTGGGTATTTATGATAAACGTCCGTATGAAGGTAACTCTGTTGAAGGCGTGGATGATACTGCTGTAAGATTGCGTTAGATGGGTGGTAATCGCCAGCAAGAGCGTATGATAATGTCTAAACGCAGAAGTTTAGATGAAGCAGTATGGAATTCATATTAGGCTGCTGAGATTATAAAACCAAAAGCAGAATTAAAAAAACCTATACGTGCTTTAATAAATCCTAATAAATTAAAGCAAGATTATGATGATAAGATTCTTTCTGTTGGATATGAATATAATTTTAAACCAGGCGATGTATTTGAATGGCGTGGTACTCATACTTATTGGCTTATTTATTTACAAGATTTAACTGAACTTGCGTATTTTAGAGGAGATATACGTAAATGTTCTTTTGAAATTAATTGGCAAGATGAGGAAGGTAATGAGCAAAGTACTTATGCGGCCATTCGCGGTCCGGTTGAAACTAAGATTGATTATATTCAAAAACATGGTACTAGTATAGATAAACCTAATTATAGCTTAAATATATTAATGCCTAAAACAGTAGAAACTTTAAAATATTTTAAACGGTATAGTAAATTTTATCTTTCTCCATACATGGAAGGTGCTGATAGAATATGTTGGCGAGTTGAAGCTATTGATTCTATTAGCATGCCAGGAGTATTAGAGGTTAATGCTACAGAATATTATGCCAATGAAATTGAAGATGATTTAGAAAAAGGTATTGTTGGAGCATTAATTACTAAACCTATAGATCCAAATGAAAAGTCTGATTTATATGAAATTTAGGGAGAGACTTTTATTCATCCTAAAAAAGAGTATAAATATAATTTTTCTGGTTGGGAAGCTGGAGAGTGGAGCATAGATAAAAGATTTCCTGTTAAATATAAAATAGATGATTTTGACCCTCGTGAAATTACAATATATTGGGATGCAGGATTTAGCGGACAATTTGATTTAAATTATGGTGATTATAAAAAAACAATTGTAGTTGAATCACTATTTTAAGGAGATAAAGGTGTATGAAAATTGATGGAGTAAAATTGCCAAAATCAAGTTTTCTATCTATGGAAAAAGATATGGGTATTATAGTTAATAAAATTTGTGAAAATGAACGTTTGAAACGATTATTATATTATACTACTCCTGATGCGATTGAAAGACCAAATTTAACTGATGATTAGATGTATGAATTATTTAAGAAAAATATAAGAATAATTCCAAAATTAACCATTGATGGTACAGTGCGGAATTATTTAATTATTTCTTTTGATGATTTTTCTCAAAATAATACAAATCCAGAATTTAGAGATAATATATTAGAGATTGATATAGTTTGTCATTTTGATTAGTGGTCTTTAAAAGATTTTTAGTTAAGACCTTATCGTATCGCAGCAGAATTAGATAGTATGTTGGATAAAACTCATTTGACTGGTATTGGAGAATTAGAATTTGAAGGTGCTAATTAGATTCTTTTAACAGATGATTATGCTGGTTTATGTTTAAGTTATAGAGCAATTCATGGTGAAGAAGATAAAAAGAGAATGCCCAATCCAATAGATGATGAAAAATTCTTAAAAGATTTTAAGGAAATGTATAATAAATAATGGATATACGATTGGCACTTATGTGCGGAACTGATATTCCAGTTCCTGAAATACAATCAATTATTCATTAGCCTAAAATCCGAGAAATTGCTTATGTTGGAGAACGAGACTTTTTTATAGGAATGTAGTGTTTTTGTATTAACAAAGATAATTTACATATAAACGAGGGCGAAAGTCTTTTAAGGAATACAAGTAATTTTTAGATATTTATGACAATGATGTAGGAAAAAGAAATGGCAGATAAAAAATATGCTACTTGTCAATTTCTTACATTATTATTTCCAGATAAAAAAATATTATTTACTCCTAGAAGTATTATGCTTTAGGGGGAAGATAATACTAGCATGATTGATGAAAGTAGTTTTGAGATATTACAATCTCTTATTAGAGAAATCTTTTGTGCGAAATCTAGTGCTTCGCAAGAGTTAGGATTTAATCCTGCTAATGAGACAGCTAAAAAAATTGCTGATAAATTAATGCGAGGGCGCTAGCGCGTTGCTGAATTAAATGGTAACGCTAATGCTAGTATATTTAGTTAGTATCTTTCAATGCTTACTGTAGGTTTGAATTCTATGTCTCTACAGGATTTAATGGATTTAACAATGTTCCAACTTTTTGACCTTGTTGAGAGATATTAGCTTTATATTAATTGGGATATTGATATCCGGTCTAGATTAGCTGGCGCTAAGTCAGATAATAAGCCGGAGAATTGGATGAAAAATATCCATTAAATTTATAAGGAGGAAAATAACCTATGAAATTTGGTGTTCGTGAGATTTGCGATGTTGTTTTGAAGGCTAAGGCAGCTCAAAAAATCGGTAATAAAATCTTCTATAAGAATGAACCAGTTATCTATTTCGATACATTAAAGACTTCTAGTATGGAAGGCGCAGCTACCACTGTATATGCACAAGGTGGTCGTGGTAATGCTCGTTTAGTAGCTTGGGAAGGTGAAAGAACTGTTACCTTCACTATGGAAGATGCTCTTATTTCTCCAGAAGGTTTCATGATTCTTTCTGGCGCTGGTTTAATTGAAGCAAGTACTGATAGTACTATTAAACAGCATATTACTGAAACAGTAGATAAGGCACAAATTGATAGTACAACTACTGAAGGACAAGTTACTATTCGTGTTTCTAAAAAGCCTTATCTTCCAACTGGTAATCAAGAAAATTTCGCTTATGTTATGTTTGTTAAAGATGGCGAAATTATTTCTGAACCTTTTATTCCTGTTCATGAGGAATTAACTGGTAAGAAAGATACTAATGGTAATGAGTATTTTGAATTAACTCTTAAAACTCCACATGATGATTATGTTGCTGGCACAGGTAACTATATTTTTGATGAAAAAAATGGTCTCCCAGCAGCTGCTGTATATGATAGTGCTATTGTTGATTATTATACTGAAAAAGCTAGTGGTGCTCAGCAAATTGAAATTACTGCTGATAAGTTCGGTGGTAACTATTATCTTGAGGCTTCTACTCTATTCCGTGACCAAAATGGTGTCGATATGCCTGCTGAATTTATAATTCCTAACTGTAAGATTCAGTCTAACTTTACTTTTACAATGGCTTCTTCTGGCGATCCTTCTACTTTCACATTTACTATGGACGCATTCCCTGATTATACTCGTTTCGACCACAGTAAGAAAGTTCTTGCTGCTATTCAGATTATCGAGGAAGGCGGCGCTAGTGACATTCATAGAACTCAGACTGTTCATGATGCTAGTCACAACGCTCGTTTCACTAATTAATTTATGATTATTAAAGGTAAACATTGGGTTGTAAAATCTAAATCCGATGTTGAAAAGAAACCTGAAGTAATTAAGAAAGCAGAAAAAAAGGTAATCAAAGAAGTTCCAAAAGAAACAACAGTAGTTGAAGAAAAGAACGAACTAGATGAACTTTTATCTAAATTTGATAAAGAAATAAGTAAATAATATAAGGGAGAGGATTTATTCCTCTCCCTTTATTTTATTATATTGAGAAGAAGGAGAAATATATATATGTCTGATTTATATAGAGGTTTAATTAAACAAAATGGTAGATAGCATAGTTTTTGGGGAAAATATGCTTATTTAAATTAGTGGGACCAAGCAGATTTAAACGATTCAGTATTATTTAGATTATAGCTAGCTCATTTAAGAAATTTAGAATAGTCTGTCAATAAGCAATATAATGCAGCTAGTGAATTTATTAAATTGTCTAGTTAGTTATTACAATTAGAAGAATAGGAAATGGATAAATAGATTGAAGAATCTATATATGGTAGAATACTGCAATTAATGAATTCTGCTTTTATTTCTTCTGAATTAAACCCTTTAAAGAATAAAAATGGAGATTGGGCCACTAGAGAAGAAAAAAATTAGAATATTGATAATTTGATGCTAGAAGTTCAATCTATTCTTGAGAAAATTAAGCCAGGTGAAGGTATCGATTAGGCAATTGTTTAGAGTTTAGAAGATGTTTTCGCTCATCGTGGTGTTAAAGGAAAAATGAAAGAATATCAACAAACTAAAGCTGATTATGCTGAAAAATTAGCTGTTGATGCTTTAAATCGTAATGAAGGATGGAAAGCTATTTAGACTGGTAATTTTGTTGATAAAATAGGTTAGCAGTTAATTGAAGACGTTATGGCATTTAGTAAAGATAGTGTGAATATTCCTTTTACTGGTGGAAACTTAAATTATAAAATTAAAAATAAAGTAGATTCAAGTACTAGTACAGCATCGGCTGGTAGCTTGGATGACTTTTTTAAATAGGTTGAAAAATTAAATGCTAATTATACTATTGCATTATCTGATGAACTATATGGTGCATTATAGCAAGCATCTATTTTAAATACACAGGTTAAATCTGGTATGGATAAATAGCCTATTCTAACAAGAGCCGCCCGTAATGCTATAACTTTAGCAGAATGTGGTTTCTCAGATTTTGGATTATGGAGATTATACACGCAATAGGATTCTTATAAGTATTTTAAATTAGATAAGAATTAGAATTCAAAATAGTTAAATGCAATTGCTAATTATTATTTATCTAAATCTATTGGTAAAACTAATTTGGCGAAAAACTAGTTATATTATACAGAGTTAGGATTTAGTACAGCTTCACGGTGGATGGAAGTAAATAAATAGATGTTAAAATTTTTTCCTGCGATTAATTCTATGGCTTTAAATATGCTTACGCTATCTAGATAGTATAGATTTAGATAGGTTCAATAAAATTTGACGAATCACAAAAATTTTTGTATAATTATATAAAGAGTAAAAGGAGGAATATGTTATGGCAAAGATAGCATTTTCAAAATTAGGTTTAACTAAAGATAAATTAGATGAATTTCAAACTGTAGAATTTAATGACTAGACAATTGAAGTAAAGCAATATCTTCCGATTGCGGAAAAGGCAGAATTAATTTCAAGAGTATTGAATAATTCAGTTGATGATGATGCTGGTTATTATAATAATCTTAAATTAGATATGTGGCTTGCTTTAGAAATTGTTTATGCTTATTCTAATATTAACTTTACAGAAAAGCAGAAATCAGATCCAATGAAGTTATATGATTTGTTAAGTAGCAATAAATTACTTAACTTAATTATTGGTTTAGTTCCTGAAAGTGAATTTTATTATTTAACAAAAGTAACTCATGAATTGGCAACCGCAATTTATACTTACCGCAATTCTGCGCTTGGTATCCTTGATTCTATTGGACATGATTATAGTAATTTAAGTTTTGATGCTACTGAAATTCAAAAGAAATTAGCTGACCCAGAGAATCTTGCTTTATTGAAGAACGTTGTTGAGAAATTGGGTTAATTAAGTTAATATATTTAATCTTATTTTAAAATTAAATAGGAATAGTCGCCTGAGAATATATGATTATTCTCAGGCGATTTTTTTGTTTTACGTAAGATAAAAAACGACAAGAGAGAAAGGAGTTATATCAATGGCAAAAGGTTTGAATAAAGAATATGTAGTTAATCTTGCTTTTACTGCTGATACTAATTCAGCAAAATAGAATATTCAATCTTTAAGTCAAGAATTATAGAATTTAGTTACTTCAACTTCTTTAAAGACAAAAAATTTTGGAATTGATAAAGATTTACAATCAGCTACTGCTTCTGCTGCTTAGCTAAAAGTATAGCTGGAAGCCGCAGTTAATACTGATACAGGTAAATTAGATTTATCAAAATTTTCAGATAGTTTAAAAAAGAGTGGAATGACTCTTGAAAAATATTAGAATTAGTTATACCAATTAGGTCCAGAAGGATAGAAAGCTTTTTCTGATTTAAGTAAAGCAATTACTTTAGCAGAAGTTCCTTTAAAGCGTTCTAGTACTTTAATGTAGGAACTGTGGACCACAATGAAGAATACAGCTAGATGGCAATTGACATCTAGTGCGATGCATTCTTTTATGGGAGCAATTCAACATGCTTATTACTATGCGCAAGATTTAAATGAATCATTAAATAATATTCGTATTGTATCAGGGGCAAGCGTTGAATAGATGGATAAATTTGCTGAAAAAGCAAATAAAGCCGCAAAAAGTTTAAGCTCTACAACATTAGATTATACTAATGCGGCTTTAATTTATTATCAATAGGGTTTAACAGATAAAGAAGTTGCTGATAGAACAGAAGTTACTTTGAAAATGGCAAATGCCGCGAATGAAAGTGCTACTACTATTTCCGAACAATTAACTTCTGTATGGAATAACTTTTATGATGGGTCTGAATCTTTGGAACATTACGCTGATGCGATGGTACGCTTAGGTGCTGATACTGCATCTAGTAGTAGTGAAATTTCAGAAGGTTTATAGAAGTTCTCCTCTGTCGCTGGTACTATTGGTTTAAGTTTTGACAATGCTGCGGCCGCTTTAGCAACTATTACAGCTACTACTCGTGAAAGTGCTGATGTTGTTGGTACTGCTTTAAAAACATTATTTTCTCGTATTCAAGGTTTGAATTTAGGATAGACTTTAGATGATGGCACTGATTTAAATAAGTATTCTACTGCCTTACATAAAGTTGGTATTGAAATTAAAGATACTGATGGCGAATTAAAGGATATGGATGATATCTTAGATGAAATGGGTACTAAGTGGAATACTTGGAGTAGAGATACTTAGACTGCGCTAGCATAGACTGTAGCTGGTGTTCGTCAATATACTCAATTAATGACATTAATGAATAATTATGATTTCTATAAAGAGAATGTTGAACGTGCTAAGAATTCTGAAGGTTCTTTACAAGAACAAGCAGATATTTATGCTGAATCTTGGGAAGCTGCTAAAGATAGAGTAAAAGCTTCAGCTGAAGCTATTTATAAATCTTTAATTAATGACCAGTTCTTTATTGAATTTAATAATGGTATTAGTACATTATTAGAAGGAGTTAATGGATTTATAAAAGGCATGGGCGGAGTAAAAGGATTACTTTTATCTCTTGGCTCTATTGTAACTAGAGTATTTTCTAAATAGATAGCTGAAAGTTTTTCTAATTTAATATTTAATATTAAAGGTCTAACTAGTACTGGTCGTACTGAGCTAGAAGAAATGAAAAAGAAAGCTAATAAATTAACTATTGAAGGGTATATGGATACTGGGGGAACATCCGGTGAGTATACTTCTTAGGCTTATTCTCTTGTAGCTTAGAATCAATTAGATTATCTAAGAAATGTAGATAATATGAGTGAAGAGGAATAGAAAGTTAATTAGATTTTAATGGATAGAAACCGTCTTCTTGCTGATTCTGTAGTTAAGAGGGGAGAAGAATTAGAAAAATTAGAGGAATAGATTGCTGATGAAAAAACATCATTAGAAATCTAGGCTTAGAGATAGGCTCAATCTAATAAAGAAGGAACAAATAATTTTAATAAAAATACTTTTAATTAGTAGTTAGAAGACTATAAGAAAAAAGCTTTATCTTTAAAGATGTTCGATGAAATAGAGAAAAAAGCTTTTCGATCTCAAAATTTAGAAACGGGTAGTGAAGAGTCTGCTAATTTTATTAGTAAAATTAAAAAGTAGATAACAGATGCTGCTGATATTGATATTGAAACTGATGATAGTGAAAAGGCTTTAGAAAAATTGTAGAATGCTTTTCTTATTACTAGAGATCGAGCTAAAGAATTATAGAAAGTTTTAAAAGATCCAAAGAGTTCTAAGGTTGAAGATTTATTTAAAGTTATATCTGGCATTGATTCAGATGGTAATACAAATTCAAATCCAAAGAGTATTGGAAAATTAAAAGATGATTTAGTTTAGTCATTAAAATCTGCGGGTTTTGAAGATACAATGGCAGAAGAAAAAGTAAAAGCATATACTGATGCTATTGAACAATATGGTATTAAATCAGAACAAGCTAGAGCCGAAGCTGAAAAATTAGATTAGGTAATTCAAAATCATGGTAAATTAATGGATTAGGCCAAAGTTAAAACTATTGGTTATGGAGAAGCTATAAATAAAGCTGCTAGCGCTATTATGGCCATGGGATAGATTTATAATCAAATTACTGGAATTATTAAAACTTTTAATGATGAAAACACTACAACGGAATAGAAAATTGGAGCTATAATTGGTGGCGTAGGCATGTTAATTCCTGCTCTTCAATCCATTACTTCTGCTTTTTCGAAGGCAAAAGTTGGAGTTACATTGCTTGGATAGGAAGTTGTAAAATAGGGTACTATAGCGGGGTTAGCTATGTGGCAATTTACATTAATTGTAATGGGAATCGCTGCTGCTTTAGGAATTGTTATTGCCTTAATTGATGAAGCTAATAAAAAATCTCCAGAAGGCCAATTAAAAAAGGCTAAAAAAGCAGTTGAAGAATTAACTGCTGCTGAATAGGAAGCTAAAGATGCTGCAGATAATTTAAGAAGTTCTATTGAATCTTATGATAGTGCGGTTGAAAAATTATAGAGTTGTAAACGTGGAACCGAAGAATGGCGAGATGCTTTATTAGAAGCTAATGAAGCTGCTGTAAATGTTTTAAATACTGCTTCTGGGTTGTCAGGAGAAGATATCCGCGATTTATATAGTCGTAATTCAGATGGATTAATTGAATTTAATAGAGAAGGATTAAAGACTTTATAGAATCAAGCAGATGAAAACGCTTAGTTAGCTAGTTATAGTTTAGCTTCTGCTTAGTATAACAATTCTTAGGCCTAGAATAATCGAGATGCTTATAATTTAGGTAAATAGATTTATGATAATACTATTTAGTATGATGATTCTGGCAATGCTTATAGTAAAAATACTTCTAAGTAGATTTAGTAGATTATTTTAGATAATTTAGATCATCTTAGTGAATCTATGCCAATAGAAGATTTTAAAAATAATTTATTAAATTTAGGTGTCGATTTATAGAATGTTACTGATAATGAATTAACAGCTTGGCAAAATAGTATTAAAGATATGGCTAATGAAGCAGATAAAGCTTCTGCTAAGTTAGAATTAGTAGCAGGCTTAAAAGCAGATGAATTACTTGGTGAAAATTATACATCTGATGAAAAAGATTTTGCTGCTAAAGAAAATGCTGCTTTTATTGCTTCACAAACGGCGTTTTATAAGAAATTAATGGAGCATAATAATGCTTTTAATTAGGTAAATGAAGCCACAGGTGAAACTGTTAGTTTAGGTGGTATCAATAGATGGTCTGGTACTGATAATGATGTTTATTAGTATGTTTTAAAAGCATTACAAGATGCGGGATAGAATATTTTTGCGGCATCGAGCTAGGCTAAAGCTGTTCAAGGTACTAATAATAATCGTTCTTTTGGATTCTTAAAAGATGGTGAAGAGATAACTTTATCTAGTGATGAAATTGCTAATATATTAGCAGCTTCTGATGCTATTTAGCAAATGGGTAATAGTGCTAATAAAGCTAGATAGTTATTTTCACAATTTAGTGCTGATTCAATAGATAAAGTAACTACTTTAGTTAATGATTTTAATTAGAAAACTAAAGAGTTTGATGTTACTTAGCTTATGGGAGAATGGGATTCTAAAATGTTAGATGAATTTTAGAATGCTATTGGTGATGAGACTGATGGAGTTAAAGTTGCTAAAATAGTAGCTGAAAAAATGGGTCTTACTTCTGAAGAATTTAGTAATATTTTAGACACTTTAGGAGTTGAAGATGCTGGAGCGTAGTTTGGCTAGGCTATTTTAGATGGATTACAAGGAGTAGAAGATTCTTTAAATCCAGAAACTTATTCCAAAAAATGGCGTGAAAATAGTACTGATACAGAAGGCAACAGTATATTAGCTGATTCATTTGATAAATTATTATTTAATGATGATAAAACAGGATTAAAGTATAATGGTATTGGTGGTAGTTAGGTAACTAAATTTGCTTAGACTTACGAAACAGTATTTAATAAATTTGGTACTGAAGGTTTAAATATAATAGATAATTTACTTAATCAATTTGGCGATGATGCTGGTAAAGTTGCTGGTGCTATCGGTAATATTGATTGGTCTAGTGATACTTCTTTAGAAGATTTTAAATCAGCATTAAATGATATTGGAGTTGCTACAGCAGGTATAGATTTAAGTAAATTTATTACTTAGATGGATGAGATTTATAAAGTAGCTGATTCAGATTCTTTATCTAAGGCATAGTCTAATTTTAAAGAAATAAATGATATAGTAAAAAATCTTAAATTAGGAGATACTATTTCACCAGAAAATTATGCTAAATTAGGTGATGGAGCCGATTAGTATTTTACTAAAATGGCTGATGGCACTTATAAATTGACTACTGATGCTAAAGCTTTCTATGATATTGTTATGCGTCAAAGACGAGATGAATTTACATAGGCTTATAAAGATGCTTAGACTAAAGCCGCAGAATTACAAACATAGAAAGAAAATGCTACTCAAGTTTTATAGGGAACAACTACAGAAGAGTTAGGTAAATCAGCTTATAAAGTTGATGATAATTCATATGATGGCTCCAAAGTAAAATAGTAGTTAAATTTCTTATAGGCAATGGGTTATGACCAAGGAAAAATTGATAGTTGGGCTGCTGATGCTGAAGACGGCCAAATGTATAAAGATACTTTAAATGAAATTGCTGGAGCTGTCCGTAATATGACAGTAGATTACGAAAAATTAGATTCAGCAATGGAAGAATAGAATGGTACAGCAGAAGAAGCTAAAACAAATATTTTAGCTACTGTAACTTCTATTAAGGATTTAAAGAGTGAAATTGCTTCTAATGATATATTAGGAGAAGAGGATTATGGCAAAGGTCTTAGTTTATTAGCTTTATAGTATGAAGAATGTGAAGACGCTTATAATAATTATATTGATGCTGTAGAAACAGGTAATCCTTATTTAATAGAATAGGCAAAAAAAACTTTAGAAGAATCTGTTAGAGCATAGGAAGTTTCTAAGTTAGGGATTGAAACTTTAGGGGATTTAGCTAAAGCTTAGCGCAAAGGCTAGATTACTAAAGATGATATTAATGCTTATGACAGTATAGCAAAGAAAACATTAAAAGGTCAATAGGCATTAGCTACTTATAATAAAGAAATGGCCAATGTTCGAAAAGGCACTGACGATGCCACTAAAGCTGCTTAGAAATATAAGAGAGCTATTGAAGAAATTGAAGTGACTGATTTAGCAAGTGATATTAATAACTTAATGACTGAGTTTAGTAAACTTACTAAAGAAGAACAAGAAGGTGATAAAGGGTTTGATAAGCTTACTTCAATTGCCGAAAATTTAAAAGATATTTTTGGAGCGGATTTTGATTATGATGCTAATTTTGTTAAGGGGCATTGGGATTTAATTAAATAGTATTTAACAGGAACTTTAGATGAATAGCGCTAGGCTTCCATTGAATTAGCTATGTTGGGTAAAACTAATACTTAGACTATGACTGAAGCAATTAGTAGTTCATTCGCTGAAGTTGGGGTAGATGCTAGTCAATGTACTGGATTAATCCAATAGGTAGAATCTACTTTACAAAATGCTAATTTTAATAAAGATGGATCTATTAGTTTAGATACCGCTAATGCAATAAGTAATTTAATAGCTTTATCAGATGATGCTACATAGGTTGCTGGTATTTTAAACTCTATTTTAAATACAAATATTGAATTTGACCCATCTGATTTTATTAAATTATAGCAAATGATGCAGACTTTAGCCAATCCCAGCGCAGATCCAAGAGCTAAATCATATATAGTTAATTAGGGAATTAAAAGTATTATTTTAAAAGCTAAATCTAATAGTGTTGCGCCAGCCGTCCCAGGCACTTTAACTGGCCCTACAGGTAGTGGCGGAGGATCTCAAAAAGAAAAAGATACAAAAGATTGGAATTAGAATAAAGATCGTTACCATGATTATGATAAAGCAATTGACCAATCCACTCGAAATGTTAATAAATTAAGTAAAGCAGTTGATAGATTATATGGCGCCAGTAAAGTATCTGCTATTTAGAAATAGATTAATGCTTTAAAAGAAGAAAATAAATAGTATGAGAAAAAATTGGCTAAAGCTAAAGAATATTTAGCCTTAGATAAATAGGCTTTACAAAATAATACTTATGGGTATGAAGTCTCATTTAATGAAAATGGTTTTGTTAATTTAGAGTAGACTTTAAATAAAGCTTATGAAGATGTTAAGAAGGCTTAGGCAGCATATAATAAAGCATTAACAGATGATGCTAAAAAAGTTTATGAAGAAGCTCAGTAGAAATTTGAAAATTTCAAAAAATTAATTGAATAGTATGAGGAGACTCTTGAATTAATTTAGAATTTAGAAGATTAGATTGAAGATAATCAAGATGAAATTATGGCTAAAAATTATGAAAAACTTACGGTAGAAGTTGAATATAAAGTTTAGATTGATGAAAATGAATTGAAAAAACTTGATTATTTCTTTAATAAATTATCTGATAATATATATAAAGCGGCTGAAGCTTTTGGATATTTACAAGGATAGATTGATCCTACTTTTGGAAAAATGTCTTCTTATGAAGATTTTTATAATAAATTAGAAAGTTCTTATGCTAATGGAGAAATTACATAGGCAGATTATGTTGATGGTCTTCAAAATGCTTATGATAGTATTTTAGATAATTTACAAGCAATTCAAGATTTAGATAAAGAAATGCTTGAATACTATGGTAATACTTTAGATTTAGCTGAGGATGAGCTATCTAAATATACTGATTAGATGGAGCATCTTACTAGTGTATTAGATCATTATCGTTCTATTCTTTCTCTATTGGGAAGAGATACAGATTATGCAAAAGTATTAACTGTATTAGAAGGTAATGCTTAGACAAAACGTAATAATTTTGATGCTTCTAAAGCATGGTATGAATCTCTTAAAGCTGAAAAAGATGCCGCAGCTGCGGCGCTCACTTAGGCTAGTGATGATGCTGAAAGAGAATTATTACAAAAGAATTATGATGCTATTGTGGCAAAATTTAATGAAGCAGAAGAACAAATGTTATCAGATGCTGAGGCATATGGTGAAGCTATTAAGGAAGTTCTAACTACCAAGATGGAACAAGCCGCAGAAAATATGAATAAAGCAATGACTGATGGTATGGGTTGGGATGCTTTAAATGATTCTTTAGATAGATTATCTAAATATCAAGATGAATATTTAACAAAGACTAATCAAATTTATGAAATGAATAAATTGCTTAATGATGTTAATAAAGCTAGTAATAAAACTAATAATCAGGCGGCGAAAGATAAATATTATCAATTCTCTAAAGAAATTGAATAGTTAAAAGAAAAAGATAAATTAAGTTAGTTAGAGTTAGACATTGCTCAAGCTAAATATAAAGTTCTTCAAGCATAGATCGCTTTAGATGAAGCTCAAAATGCGATGGGTAAGGTTCGTTTACAGCGCGATAATGAAGGTAATTTTGGTTATGTTTATACCGCGGATTAGGATAAAATAGATGATGCTTAGCAAGCTTTGGCTGATGCTGAGAATGATTTATATAATATTCGTCTTAATGCTACTAATAAATATGGTCAATAGAAATTACAATATGAGCAAGAATTAGCTGAGAAGTTGAAAGAAATTGATGAAAAAGCTAATGAAGATGCTCTTTATCGTGAAGGTAATTATCAAGCTGATCGTCAGAGAATTATTGATGAATATACTCAATTAATTTAGGCTTCTGGCGATTTATATAGAATTGCGCAAGAAGAAGATTCTCGTGTAGTTCAAGATGCTTGGGTCAATGCTTATGATGAAATTATTGATAGTGGTGATTAGTGGAAAGATGCTATTATTGATTATACAGATTAGATCAATAATGCTTTCCAAGAGTGGCAATCTGAGATTGATAGACTTACTGATTTAGTGGGTAAAGATTTAGTTGATACTAAAAATAAAGTTAATGATGTTACTAATGCTAGTGACCAATTAAAAGATGAAGTTATTAATAAGGTTGTTCCTGCTTTAACTTAGGAATTATAGGCTGTCCGTAATGCTACTGAAGCTTATGCTCGTTAGAGATAGGAAATTATAACTTTAATTTCCTATTACGAATAGCTGATTAATAAGATTCAACAAACTATTGCTGCGCAAGCAAGTATGGATACGGGTCCTAGTAGTTCTTCTTCTGATTATGATGATTATGATCCAAACGCTGATTATTCTGCCTTAATGGGTACTGTACCTATTGGTTCAGAACTTTATAACAAATATAAGACATATCGTGATAGAAAAATGTCAGAAGGTAATTATAGTGATATGGCATCTACTTCTCGTGTTAATGCTTTCTATGAGAAAGGATATATTTTAGGGCAAGGTCCTTTTGCTGGATACTTTAATTTTACTTAGATTCCTGACTGGTTATGGAAATAGACAGTAGGATTTAGAACCGGTGGTTATACTGGTCAATGGGGTGATAGCGGTAAATTAGCAATGCTTCACGAAAAAGAATTAGTTCTTAATAAAGAAGATACTTAGAATATGTTAAGTTCTATTAAGATGGTTCGTGAAATTGCTTCTGAGATTGATTTGCGTAGTAGATATACTACAATGCCAATTAATCCAATTTACAGTACTCTTGGAACTGGTAATGATATATTAGAACAACAAGTTCATATTGATGCTAGTTTCCCGAATGTAACTGATAGAAATGAAATCCAAGAAGCATTTAATACATTAATTAATGTAGCTTCGCAATATGCCAATCGTAAATAAGATCAAGGTGAGATTCTTAATTGGATCTCACCTTTTTCTTTTTGGGTAAATATATTTAATAAAGTAGGACAATTTTTCACTAATTTATAGAATAATGAGTAAAAGGAGGGATTATTTTGGCTGATAATGCTACAAATATTCAGGAAAATATATGTGAAGCTATTTCTATTATTGCTAAATCGGCAGTTGATAAGATTACTTATGATAATACTATTGAATGTACGATTATTGATGATAGTAATAAATTAAAAGGGCAATATAGAGTAAAAAATGAATCATATTCTGAATTTGATGCTTTCTCCCAAATTACTACTTATAATAAAAACAATAGAGTATATGTTCAAATCCCTAAAGGTGATTTTAATAATACTAAATTTATAGTTGGTAAGAAAGAAGATAAAGATTAGGATAAGCCATATAATTATGTAAATCCTTTTAATACTTTTGTTGATCTAACTGGTAATATGTTTGTTGCTGGTTAGAATAATAAATCTTTGTGGAGTATCTTAGCTAATGGTAATAAAAAATCTATCGAGATTACTCCAATAGATGAAGAGGACCCAAATAATAATGGGATAAAAATTCCATCTAGTTGCCAAGGCTTTACAAGATTAGGATTGCGCGCAGATTTTAGAGCATGGCTTCAAGAGCTCGGTGCGGTTCAAGGTAATTATGGTTTAGAGATTGCTATTACTGGAGTAAAAGAGACTACTGCGGAAAAATTTAATTCTGCTACTAGCATCTATAAAGTAAGACTGGATACTTCAGATATGTATGGCAATCCATATAACTTTGAAGGATATTACTCTTAGGAGATTGCTATTGATATTAGCGCGCTTGCGCGAGTAGATAAAGTTTAGGTATTTTTATATCAAGATGATAATTTTTATGATAAAGACAATAAAAAAATACCTACTCAATTAACAGAAGGAGTTACTGGTATTACTTCTGTTTTACCAAATAATATATTTGTAAAAAATATTTATTTCAGTTTTGGTATTGGCTTAGATGAAATAAATGGAGAATTTTTAAGACTTTATACTAATGATGGATTAAGCTATAAAGTTATTAATGGTTAGGTTAGTAAAAAATCTATTCATTTAAAATGGATTCATTTTGATGATGATAATAATAAATCTCAAATTAGTAGATTACCTGCGGGTGCAGAAATTTTATGGTATAGATATGATTTTGGAGCACCATCCGCTGATGAACGATGTGGGGTCTATTGGACATTTGTAGATAATACTAATTAGTTTAATTATGAATTTACTCCTCGTACTGAAAAGCAAGATGAACGGTATAAAGTTATTATTAGATATAATAATAAATATTATTATAGTAATGTAATTACTTTTAATAATGATATGTTAGTACCTAATGATGCTACTGTTGATGTTTTAAATGCTTTATCTATTCATTGTGTTGATGGTACTAATGGTAATTATCTAATTTATGATTAGGCAAATTATTTATTAAATACTGTTGATAATAAAATAGTTCGTTCTATGTAGTTATATTTTAATTCTAAAACTTATGGAACGGAAAATAATAGCGGAGATGAAAGTCAATTAACTGAAGCACAAGAGGTATTATGGTTATTACCAAAAAATAGTATGATGTCTTTTGCTTTAGAAGGATAGACTTTAACAGATTATGATAGCAGTTATTATCAAATAAAATCTAATAGCCCTAGTGACAAAGATTTTATAGTTAAATATAAAGTAAATAATTTTTATAGTGCAAATAAATCAAATAATACAGTTATTGCGAAAATTAAGCGTGATAATGTTGAATATACAGCAAAGAGGGAATTCACATTCGGGCAAGCCGGTACTAATGGTACTGATTGTACTTTAGTTATAGATTTGGTTGATGATCAAGTTGGCAATCCGATTGTTGCTATTGCTTCTGGAGAAATTAAAGATTATAAATTTAAAGCTTCTTTATATGATAATACTGGTAAAGAAATAGATTTAAGTGGCTATAATTGTATATGGTCTTTAAATGTAGATGATTCTGATGTAAGTTTAAAAACTATAGCTGGTAAATCTAATGAAATTACATTTGCAATATTAAATAAAAATTCTTTAATGAATAAAATGTATATTTTATCAGTAACATTATAGGATTGGGGTAATTATTTATTAACTGCATATTATCCTATTCCTATTACTTCTGGATAGGGAAGTTATATTAATGGACCTACTTAGGTAATTTATTTAAGTGATGGTTAGGCAGTTTTTTCTAAAGAGCCTTATCAATTATATGGTAATGATAAACAATTAACTTAGATTCAAAATGTTTATTGGGATATTTATCCAGCTTCTAATGGTTATTAGTATACGGAATGCTATCCTACTGAGGAAGATTTAAAGTATAAAACTTACTATTATAAAAGTAGAAATAGCAATAAAGAAGACGTATATATTCCTATATCTTTATCTTCTAATATAGTATTTAATTTAGTAACAAAACCTGATAAAGGGGAAAAATATTATCTTGAAGATAAAGTCACAGAAGTAATATATACAGGAGAAGAGCAAACTTATTATAAATTAAATCCAAGTAAAGATAAATATATTTTAGTAGATAATTATTGGGATTTAGTGAATAATGAAATATATTATAATAGTAACGGCACTTAGGCTGATACTTTTAAATATTAGAATTTATATAAAAAAATAACAAATGGATATACTCGTGATGATAATGGTAAATATTTATTTACTTCCATCCATCAAGAACAATATGAATGGG
>ERZ1026864.359-NODE-359-length-29222-cov-6.187781_pt1 | contig 29222 bp, 28 predicted proteins | sample MGYA00380162_ERZ1026864 | MGnify/ENA primary metagenome ERZ1026864 (study PRJEB33269, sample SAMEA4719798) | human gut metagenome | biome: human-associated habitat; feature: organic feature; material: feces | place: Cameroon | collected 2013-10 ... | reverse complement strand
CTGATGGACAGACTGCCGGACGTACACAAGGCCCGGTGGTTTGCCGGTGCAGCGCTGGATGCCTCCGAGCAGGCCATGGCCTCCGTCATGTCCACGGTGCTGTCCCGGCTCAACGCCTTCCTGGACTCGGAGCTGGAGCAGGTGCTGTGCTTCGACAGCGCCACCAACGCCGAGCAGTTTGCGGCGGAGAAGTCCGCTATCTTCCTCATCCTGCCGGAGGAGGACACCACCAAGAACTTCATGGCGGGCCTGATGATACAGACGCTGGCGCGGGAGCTGTTCGCCGTGGCGGATGAAAACGGCGGACGGCTGCCCAACCGTGTGGTGTTCTATTGTGATGAGTTTGGCACAATGCCTGCCTTTGATGTGGAGGCATTGTTCAGTGCGGGACGTTCCCGAGGTATCACACTGGTACCTATCATCCAATCACTGGCGCAGTTGGAGAAGAATTACGGCAGAGAAGGCGCAGAAATATTGACTGACAACTGTCAGGATACCATCTTCGGCGGCTTTGCGCCCAACAGTCAGACGGCGGAGCAGCTCTCCAAATCGCTGGGCAGCCGCACGGTACTCAGCGGCTCTGTCAGTAAGGGGAAGAACGATCCCAGTCAGAGCCTGCAGATGATGGAGCGTCCGCTGATGACGCCGGACGAGCTGAAATCCATTCCCAAGGGCAGCTTTGTGGTGATGAAAACGGGGACGCATCCCATGCAGACAAAGCTGCGGCTGTTTCTCGACTGGGGCATTACCTTTGGCGAGCTGTATGCAACCCCGGAACACGCGGCGCGGCCTGTGGCCTATGCCAGCCGCGCCGAGCTTCTGGACAGCATCGACCGTGCTTATTCCAAAGCGCAGCCTGTCTTAGCTCCCGCTACCGGCAAGCATGAAATGCGCCGCCAGCGCAGCGGACAGACCTACGAGGAGGGTACGCTATGAGCTACTTTGGAAGCATCTACGCCGACATGGAGCTGCCCCACCGGGCAAAGGCGGTCTACATGTATCTGAAGGATCGCTCCAACGCCGGCAATACCTGCTGGCCCAGCGTCCGCACCATTGCGGCGGATCTGAAGCTATCCCGCCGCACCGTCCAGCGGGCGCTGGCGGATCTGGAGCGCCACGGTTTCTTAGAGCGCACCAACCGCCGCCGTCCCAACGGCAGCCTGACCAGCAGCCTGTATCGCATCAAATAAACGCAGACAGAGCGCACCTCCCACCAAGGGGACGGTGCGCTCTAATGCTGTCACAAGGGTAGCGTCACCATGGCGTACCCAGAAGGACTCACTCTATCGGAGGCACTAAGACAGAAGGAAGAATGAGACAAGTATTCCCATAAAACAGAACCTAAAAAAGCACGAACCGCGATTGCGACGTAATGAATAGAAAACCTACAGATTAACCACTAAACATACGATAGATTACTGAACCTTGATGTCTTTTTCCACGGGAAACGAGGTCATGTGCAAATACATGGAGTATTTGTCCAGATGCCGCCATGTGTCACTTCCAAAGAAGGCTTTTTGCAGATCAAAGGGAAGAACAAGTTGGTATTCCGTATTGGGCGAAAGATGGATGCCGAAATTTCCTTGTAAAACCGGATTTAATTTGGTGAGGAGTTCCCAGTCCAAACCGACGTAATTGTCGACTCCGTGGAGCGCGAGGTCTATCAGCATATCACTTGATAGAAGTGTGGAAGGATCGAGGCTGGCAATATTAAACTCAATGGTGCCTTTCTCTTTACACGGAATCAATGATCGCTTCTATTTCTTCCTCAGTCAAATCCCCCATGATAGCGCAGATAATAAGGTCTTCCAGCATCCACGCTGCTGTGCGACGTTGATTATTAGACATAATATAGACAGTAATACCATCCTTCTCATACGCAGACCTCGCGCCAACAGCGCAAGGCGCAGAGTTATGCGGAGGAGGAGCATTGAGTTATCTGGAACGCTCATCCTCATTACTAACCCAACGAAAGAAGCGCATCCAGACTCAATGCAGTTCAGCAAGACGGCGCAGTTGTCAAGAGATGCTGCACCATTTGCTGTAATAGGAGAAAATGACGCATATGATTTTTGTAAGTCGAGGGAATTTTATGTTGCATTTTTAACGGGCAAATTGTCTTTTGATGTAGAATGAGAAATGCTTAGCATCGTCAGGTTGTAATTGGTGCTGCCAGGACTGTTTTGCACCCGTACTACTTGACAATTTTATCGGACACTGTGTGAATTCTGTGCGCATAAAAGAAAGGCATTTATGCAGCGGGCGGTCAGCTGGCAATAGGTGTACGATCAGTTTTCTGAGACGGAGGTGTTTGTCATTAAAAAGCTGCGAATACTGCCGGTATTTGCTGCACTGCTCCTTTTAATCGGATGTGCGGCTCAAGGGACGGCAGAAGATGTGGTTCAGGACGAAAGCAACGCGAACGTGGCGGCAGAGGAGCCCAAGCGCGCGTTGGGTAAGTTCGATGCGCCGGATGCTGTCTTCAACAAAGAGCTAAAGCCGGCAGACGAGCTGGTGAAGATCGAAATTCAATTTTATGATTCATATCTCTATTCTGTGGATGACACAGCCTGTCTTTTGGAAATAGGGGAGCAATTTGGCAGCGCATTGGTCATTCCCTATACGCCGAAGACCTTTAATCCGGATGCCACACTGCACTTTGAGTATGCGGATGGCAGTATTACAACGCTTGCGACGGATCTTGGCGCCTATGTATTTTGCCTTAGCGATGTATACTACAATTTTGCTTTTCGCGAAAACGGCGAAAATCTCAGTCAGAAAACAGACGAGATGCTGCGCAAATGGCTTGATACGGACGATTGGGCCACATCTGTTTTTGAAAAGTATAGGTTGGGCTCGTTAGGCTCAATATACCTCCGCCCAAATACCGGAGAAGGCGAATGATACAGCAACTTTTGGATTAAGCAATCGGAGTACACCAACCCGTGAGGGGCAACAAAAATTTTTTGAGGGGCGGTACGAGAAATGAGATATGCATTTAAGCGATATATAAGTTTGCTTTTATCCCTGCTGATGATTGCAGCCTGCTGCGTTTTAAGCTTAGCGTATGAAATTCCTTCAGCGGCCGCGAGTCCTTATTATACTGCATATATTATGCAGGGCGATACCGCTGAGGAAGACGATTGCCGAGCAACGGTTAACGGCCTACTTGATTCGGGGAGTTATGCACTACAATCAATCTCAACAACAGGATGGCACTACTCAAGCAGAAATGCTAGCGAAATATACCCCGCGATGCTTGTAAGCGCTACACAGTTCTCTCGCGCCAATAATTATTCCTTAGCATATTACTCCGGGCACGGGGGAAAAAGCTCGGCCGGTTATCCAGTTATAAACTATAATAGTAGCAGCGATAAGAAAATCGATGTTGCCGCGACCTTAGACGTAGCGACAGCCTCTTGGCGTACAACGTGCAAATGGAAGCCCAGTGATAATATCCGCGTTTTGATGCTGTCCTCCTGTTCACAGTTGGATTCTAGCATAATGAAATACTATGCGCGGGTTATGCGAGCGTCAGGTATCCGTGCAATCGCTGGATATCACGAAACTAGTCCCGGCCATGACATAGATGTTGCCATAGCAAACAGTTTTTTCTCATATGCTAATGCAGGGAACAGCGTAAAGTATTCATGGCAATACGGAAATACTTTTGGCAGTACAATTTATCCCTGGGCGGTGCTGGTCTATACAGAAAACAGCAATGAATATTATCGAATCCCCGGTTTCCCCGGAAATACCTATGCCACGCCTTCATCAGGCGCATCAATTTACAGATTTAGGAGCGGCATGAACGGCTCTCAAATTGTAACTACAGCCAATCAATCGGCCGATATAGTCAACAGCGACAGTATGCCGCTTTACATTACCGTCACAAACAGAAATGATTTAATTGAGTTTAACGGGAGGGAGCCAATCTCACATGAGTACGGTATTTCGCCTGATACATCTATGTCAGTGCCCCTTTTTATGCAGGACAATGAAATAGGAAGCACTGTTATGGCTTCACTTTCCTCGAATTATCAGTGTGTCCAGACACCGGTATACCGCGATGAAGTCGATTTAGATGGTAGCGTTATTGAGGAAACTGAAACCATAGTTGAATATATCTACCACTTTTTTGACACCTTCCATGGGATCAAGATTGCGGATTCCTCGATCGTCATCGGTGTAGACGCAGATGGGATTTATTCTGTGTTGGATTGTCGCAAGAGTGTCATGTCAGCTGCCGCGCAAATGGATTCTGCCGCAAATGTTACAAGTGCCGATCTAATTAGCGTTAACACAGCTATTTTGTCCCTCGATGGTACCGACGATTTTGACAACTTTGAGCTGCAACGTTCTGAACTGGTATACGCTCCTGTCGAAAGCGGATCTACTACAACATATAAGCTCTGTTATCAGTTGCTGGGAACTGACAGTCGTATAGCCTACGTTGATGCCGCAAATGGGAATGTCCTCGATATCTGAGCGAGAAGGGAAATACTGGCAGGGTATATACTGGTTTCCATTCTAACAGCTTTGGCTGTGAGATAGTTAAAGATGCGGCTGACTGCCGCATCTTTAACCGTAACCTTATTGTAGGAGATATTTGCGATAATGAGGAAAACTCAAATGTTGCCAGCGTTTGTTGCATTGCTCCTTCTACTGTAACGCATTATCATTGAGGGCAAACGTTTTACAACGTTCGCCCTCAATGAATTTAGCCTTCAAATAACAACCATCCACATTACCATGGTAGAAAGGGTCTCAAGCCAAAGCACATAAAGGCAAAGAGCGACCGCCAAAGCTAATCGTGTACTCTGAGACTAGCTCTCTCACAACGCCAATTTGCTTTGCTCATTCAACTGCTGTAGTTCTCTGCCCATCGTCTACCTAGAGCATATGCGACTGACGTTTTCCCTCTACTTTATACTAGGGCATTGCTTCGGATTTTTCAATTTGCACCAAGCGTCCACCACCCTTGACATTCTCACGGCGAAGTATGCCAAAGCCAAGCTAAGGTAGGGATTTGGGTGCAAAAACATATACATACATGGCGGCGTTAAAATTCGACTACATTCATAAGGGAAAATGCCTTTTTACGAGCCCTTGTCAATATCATGCGGACACTATTGGGGTTGACTTTCAACGTCTGCGCGATTTCTGCATCTGTTTTTTCTAGGATGTAACGAGATTCCAAAACAAAACGACTGCGTTCGTCCAGTTTAGCCCAAATATCGGTCATTCGATAGAGCTCATCTTCATGAATTAACCTATCTTCAATGTCACGGACTCCATATTCATCACTAGTTGTATCCCATTCCTCGTCCATACTGAACACAGGGTGCCTTGTGCGATTCCGCATCTCATTGTATGCGGTGTGCTTACAGGCCGTGATAATGTAGTTTACCCTCTGCGTTTCATTCAATAGCTTCAGCTTTTCAATTTTGTCGATTAACTTTACTAGCGTGGCCTGCGAGACATCCTCAGCCAGCCAATGGTCACTTACGACCTGTTTTACGGTGTCATACATCAGCCATCGATACCGAGTGTATACCGCTGTCATAAATACGCGGTCACTCTCGTTCTCGATAGCCATAATGCATATCGGAAGCATATCTTATTCCTTATCTTTTTTTAAAGTTTCTATAATCGATGCGGTCTTTAGATCATCAAGAATGTGCGACAATATTTTTTGCCTGTCTGACGTAAGAGTTTGCACGTCAGTGACAATTTGATTCCACGTTCTTCCTGCGCCTGTTTTTTGCTCCAAAATCTGGGGAGATAGATTACACGGCGAAAGGCCCAAGAGGTAATCTGTTGTTACATTGAAATAACGTGCAAGCTGTATCAGTTTTGGAATGTCGGGATAGTGCACATTATTTTCATAATTTGAAATCGTACCAGTTGACACAAATAGAATTTTTGCAAGCTCCTCTTGTGTCATTCCCCTGTCTTGTCGGAGTTCCGAAAGCAAGTCTCCAAATAGTGCCATAAAATTTCTCCATGATTTTGATACACACATTATATAATAACAAGGAGAAATGTGACAAAACACGTAACTTTGCGATAATTTCGCGCAAATAGAAACAACATATTTTAGTTATACTAAATACGATACGTGAAGACGGGGGGCAAAAGGGACGTGCATGCGCCGCTAATTCTCTGCTGTAAAAGTAGATAACCATTGTTTATATGCGAGTATATTATAATTAAGCCCATAATTCTAAAAAGTGGACAGTGTCAAGTAAACTATGGAATAGTGAAGAGTAATCATAAGAAGTAACCGCCTAAGATGGATATATCGTCTTGTTCTCGAGTGTTTTCCCGCAAATGATGTTGCATATGCCCATAGTAAATTGTTTTATATGATGTAGGGTTGCGCAAAACAAGTCCTAAAACAAAGGGACTAAGAGAGCGAAAAAGCGCATAAAAAGCAAGCCCGGAGGAAAGCCGAGCGAAAAACCGTATGAGAGGGCACTTTAAGCGCTTAGCCGGAATGATCTGGATGCACGGTAGGAGTGAGAGTCGGACAAAACGGCGGCCAGCGCAACCACTAAAGCGGAGATATGGACCAGCGTATTGAGGTTTGCCGCGCTGGCGCCGCTGCGCATCCACAGCCGTTCCTGACCTGTGGATTTGAAGCAGGAATTGTAACGCTCACACTCCGTCCGCAGGGTGTATGTCCGCTTGAAATACAGTCCACCAGCACATGGCTTTTGTATTCCCAGTAGAACTCATACCGCCGCTCATTGTGCTGGTTGGAGGCCGAATGGACACCCAAGGCGCAGTCCGGGCCGCTTTTCGGGCGGTTTTCCTTGGAGAATTTGCTTTTTGCAAAGGAGTTCTGGTTGTTCTGCTTCGTGTTTGCCATGACGGGTGTGGAATCCAGGCCACTGAGAGACGCATCCACCACGCCCAGCTCATACAACTTCCGCACTAAGTCGGCCATGATCGACTTCAACGCACCGTTGTTCAACTGCCGAGGGAAGCGGTCATAAGTCCAATATGATGGCAGCGGCTCCATGATATTGAACCCGCAGTAGTGGCAGAAGAACAACAATTAATAGTAATTATGCGCACGCATATCTAGTTCCCAATGTATCTTTGTCTGTTGTTGCGACAAGCCCCGGTGTTGGTTTTTCACCTACCAGTGGGCGGGGCTTTTGCTCAAGCTCGGCAACTGTTACCCTCGCATAATATTGACAAATAACCGAGAGGAAATAATCTTATGAACGCAAAGCTCACATTTTATTTAGCTCTTGTAATCGCCGGGAGCGCATTGTTGGGCGTCGGGGAATTTTTCACCATAGCCGGAATGATCCTGTCGGCGCTGGGACTTTTACTGCTGCTCTTGGAAGCCATCAAGGAGTAACCGCAAAAACTGCGCCGGTTCAGAAAACGACAGAAATGGAATTGCAAAAGCCGCATCGGGGTGTTTTCCTTGCGGAGGACGCCCGATCGGTCACTCCTTCCTATATCAAAGGAGTGATTTTTGGTTTCAGCTATGGCCGGAAACCATTGCGATCACTGCGTTTCTTACATTTTGCTCATGGCTGGTGGCAGGAAGAGAGGAGGTGAATTACATGAAGAAAAAAAGTGTTTACTTTCACAGTCGTTCTCTGCGCTATTCTGCTCAGCCTGACTGTGATCCATGCCGCAGTTGCCCCCCACGTTGCACCTAATGTAACTCTGAGCTTTAATAATGGAACAACGGCGATATGCAGTGTGCGGATATTAAACCAGGAAATACCATCAATGCCACTATGCAGCTTTGGCAAGGCGATATCTTGGTGGATTCCTGGAGTGGCTCTGGCACATCCACACTGCGGCTTTCAGAAACCCACAGCGCTACTAAAGGCAAAGCACATACCGCACTCTTTACCTATACCGTAAACGGAAGTAACTTTACAGTGAACCCAGTAATTAAAACCTGTCAGTGAGCAGCAATCTCGGTTACACATTTATCGAGTGAAAATGATAATAGGAGGATTACTTATGAGGCTAAGCAAATGGGCAAATCGAATTTTCTGTGCGCTTTTGGCAGCTTGTATCAGCTTGAGCCTATCTGTTCCTGCATGGGCAACTGATAATAAAGGAGCGGTGGAATACCTTAGTATTAACGAAAGTACCTTGACATCATCTGCAGATACTCAAAGCGTCTCCGCCTTGCAGGCGAACGGAAGTAACATTCAACTTTCTATGACCATTACACAGGATAATAATTGTGTTGCCAGCGGCACAATTCCTTATAATGGCACCCGGACATCCTTTATGGCATCTGGTAATTACTATACTGCGCAAAATACAAATGGCAAAACCATTCTGGCGAACCTTATAGGAACGGCTGACAGTGAACCTATGGTTTTGTTGATTAGTTATGACTACCAAACCGAACGCTCCTATGTGTACACTTCTGTTGGTGCATTGGATGAGACAAATTCTCCTATCCAGCTTGAGTTTGGCACATTCACGGATAACATTTATCAAGTCAATGAGGAGTATATTAGCATTAAGGATATATCCCAAAATTCTGGCTTGATGAACGCACCCGTGACCCGTACATCTTCCAATGCTTCCGATGTTGGTGCCATCCACCAGAGAACAACTTATATTAGACTCCCCAACGGGAAAAATGGTGCGGCATTGTCTTTGTATTTTCCTGCATCAGTTCTTCGCTCTGGGAATTTCAAATTTTACTCCAAACTGAACACAAGTAATTCAGCACTCCTGGCTTATATCAAAGCAAGCTATGATTCTTCGGCCACCGGCCCAATTAGAGTTTTTAATGCTGACATTACTATGCGTAGCAGAGATGCGGAAATGCTTCTTGTGAAATCTAATCCCCCCTCCAGTTCCAGTACAGTTTCAGTATATGTTCCTTATTTCTTTGGTACGAATCTGGCAGATATAAGTAGCTACAATCTTGCTACCATTCGACTACCCGTTACATCGATTACTCAAACAATCGGCACAACAAATGGATATGACACCTCCAGCGTACATAAATTCAGATTCGGTGCCCTTGGTGGCGTTTCATCTACCGATTGGGATAGCAGCGGTTCTCCCAACCAGGCTCCCAGTGGAGTTGGCGTATATAATCTCATGACTTATGTCGGCTCGTCTTCCAGCGTTTCTCTTATTGGTGAAACAACTGTTTCTATCGGCTATGTGGGTGAGGGTCCTCGCTCTGGAAGCCGTATTGTGAAAGCGTTTTCTCTTGGAAGCACAATGGCCGCTGGAACGATAACCATAAGATGATGTTATAAAGGAGAGCAAACATGAAAAAGCGCCTCGCTGTCATGCTCCCTCTGGCCGCCGTGGTCGCCGCCGTAATGGTCTATCTTCTCGCCGACCGTCCTTGGCTTGTTACCAATGACCCCAACACCTACGACATCCGTGCCGATGCCCCTGTGTCGATAAGCTTTGATCAGGTTGATAAAACCCGAGGCGTCTATCGTATCGTAAACAACGGTTCCGAGTCCGCCTTCTGCACAAACCGCTTTGCGCTTCAATATCAGAAAAACGGCGACTGGTATAATGTCAAGGCAGACAATTCGGGGGAGAGTCAGGTTGTGCTAAAGCTGGAACCCGGCGGCACGGAGTATTTTAACGTCTTTTGGCGTAGTGGAGAAAAGTCTATTCCCGGAGGAGAATACCGACTCGTTACGCCTATAAAGACCGGTAGAGGTGGAGACTATTGGATTGCCTCTCCCTTTTCGGTTCCTTGATTTTCACCCTCGTATTTACGGTCACATGGATGCTGCACGCAAGCAGCAAACCTATAGAGGCCAACGGGCACAGCCCGCAGGGCGTTTGTGAGACCGCGCAGGAAAGCGCGATCCGCGGCAATACATAACACAAGAAGGCGAGGATAGACATCCTCGCCTTCTTGCTCGCGTATCACCTTTTTTGACAGGCTGGAGATGATTTTTACACGCTCAATTCTGAAACCCTTCTTGGAGATATTCTTCTCGTGGACTAAGTTGTTGCATTCTTGCGCAACAAGCGTTTATTATTAAATGAGAAGAAAGAGAGATGGTCATATGCTGCCAGTTATTATATCTACGCTGGATGATCCGCAGGATCGAAATTTTATCGTGCAGCTCTATTTGGAATATGAAAAGCTGCTTTTCAGTACAGCATGGAAATTTACTTCCTCGCATCACGATGCAGAGGAGATCGTGCAGGACAGTTTGGAGCGACTTATCAGAAAAACTTCCGTGCTGAGACAGTTAGAGCGTTGCACTCTAGTTGCGTACATTGTCTCTACTGTCAGAAACACCGCCATCAATCATCTGCGCAAAGCGGGCAGAATAAAGCTTGCAGAAACAGATATTGACGATCAGTCCGAAATGATCGATCCGCAGTTATCACTGGATGACCTGCTGATCTTGCGGGAACGTCAACAGAAGATCGCAGCAACATGGTTGAACATACCGGAGGATGACCGGATGCTGTTGGAAGGGAAATATCTGTTGGGGCTGTCGGACGGTGCGTTGGCAGAGTTGGCAGGGTGCAAGTCTAACAGTGTTCGTATGAAGCTGACGCGGGCTCGCAGGAATGCGCTGAAGGTCATGTTAGATAAGGAGGTCGAGTGGATATGACAAGACGAGAAATGCTCATGGAGCGATACGAAGACGCGCTGTTTGCACTGCTCATGAATGAAGTGGCCGAAGCAGACGGAAGAAAGGCGCTGGAAGAAAATCAACGGCTCTGTGACAGCGGCGAGATGGTCATTCCCGAAGCAGTACACCGGCGGTGTCTGAGAACTATTGCGCGAAAAACAGCCCAGAAGGATGTGCGGCGATTTGGCCGTACGCTTTCCAAGGCGGCGTCCAAGGTGGCCATCATAGCGCTGGTGGGAATGCTGACATTTACGACAGTTTTTGCGGCATCAGAGGATTTCCGCGTAAGAACGTTGAATTTCATCATAGCGACGTTCGATAATCGGACCGAAATCCGGCTGCCACCAGAACAGATCGATCCAGCCCATCAGGCGCATACTGTGCCGCAGTTCTCTGTTGGCTGGCTGCCAGAGGGGTTTGCGCTGATAGATGCGGGCGAAAATCAATCGACTGTCTGGGCGAATTATAAAAATGATGAGACAGGCGCTTCTATCAGTATTTTTGGGAATGATTTGACCGCTGGTGGTGTTAGTGTTGATACAGAAGATACGCAGGCCCTTTCCGTGCAGCTTCATGGAGGAAATGCGCTGCTGATCGAAAAAAACAATATCATCCAAGTCAGATGGCAATACAGCGAAAAAAGTGCATGGTTGTTTTCGGCTATAGGGCGAAATATGAATCGAGATGCCCTGTTGAAGGTAGCCGAAAGCACGACAATAAAGTAAATATTCATGGTTGCACGAAGCGCGGTACGGTGTTTACTTGACGCTGTAGAAAGCAATAAACATTATACTTTAGGAGGATCACATGAAAAAGTCTATTTGCCGTGCTTTCGCTATTGCCTTTGCTGTGAGTATTATGCTTACAACCGTTATTCCCGCTTCTGCCGCGCAGCCGCCTGTGATCATGCCCGCGTATGTGGGTATTACTGATCTCTTTTCCGGACTAACTATTTCTTCAAACGGCAAGGCTTCCTGCAAAGCCACTACATACAATAATGGGACTCATGATGTGACATTGACTATTGCATTAAAACAGGACGGAAGTACGATCAAGAGTTGGAATGTTGTGACAACGGATGGGTTTAACAGCGTCGAAAAGAATTACTTCGTTACGTCGGGGCATAGTTATCAAGTCGTGGTAACGGCCACTATATCTGCATCTGGATCTTATATCAACAGTTATAATGCTTACAGCACAACTGTAAAATACTAATCTCATAAAAATGGCTGTGCGGCCACTCAGGGGCAATGTGGATTAAGTATGCCACCTGAAAAATTGCACTTTTATAAGGCTTAACATAAATGATAACAGCAAGGGTGATGTATTGCACACGTCGCCCTTGCTGTTATCATTTATATTTCCGTTGCCAATACCAAGTGCTCTGTGCCTGATGCGCTTTTTAGCACAGCCAGCAAAAAGTGACTCAGCAATTCTTATATATTTCTGCCGCGCTCCGCCCGTTTCTGTCATTTGTTCCTTTCCACAAATGACAGAAACGGAGGTATCAAATGGGCTTTGATCAAAAGGCGCTTGGACAACGGGTCAAACATCTTCGTAGAGAGAAAAATCTGACACTGGAGCAGATGTCATCAACGTTGAATATCAGTATCGACCATCTCAGCAGGATCGAACTCGGTAAACGCGGCGTATCCATTGACTTACTCCTTGATATGGCGGAGCTGCTGGATGTCACTGTTGATTTTTTGGTAAGAGGAACTGATAGAACGGCTCAATCCACCCAACAATTGATCTCGCAGATCCGTGAATTGCTGGATCACTTCTGCGCAACATAACAAATTCGACCTACAAGGTCTAATGATTCGACCTACCCCGCTATAAAAATTTCCTCAATATCAAGGTACACTACAATCAAGCCAGTCCTTTTGGCTCCTGTACCTTGAAAAACGCCACACGGCCATATCCGGCAACTGGATTACATCAGCAGATGAGCCTCCGTAAGAAAGAGGACAGCGATGCGGAGAACGCGCCATGACCACCTGCACGGGAAGCTCCCGTGTCAATGCAGGTCCCAAATCGGAAGGTGCCCAGCGATACCCGTTCATCCAAAAGCAGCCGTGGCAGGCTGTCTCGCCATGACCTCATCTGCCTACAACGGTACTTCTGCATAGCGACAGATACAAGCAATCGGTGCAGCTCGGAGAGATCCTCGGAGGGGTGAGATTCCCATGTGCGGCGCCAGCCGCAGACCAGTTGACCGCCCAGCAGTCCGGGAAGTCGTGTCGAATAGGACTGAACAAATGACGGAAACGGCGTGGGTCGTTCCGGGAAACCGGGGCGGCCCTGCCACGACCTTTACCTGATGGCAGAAACGCGGGTGCTGCATTTTCTCTCCCCCTCACATACCTACTACCTATACCCCCATCACCCCTTTCCGCAGCGCCCGTGTTTGTGCCATCAGATATCAATACAATCGTAAGAGGAGGGATACTCATTAAAATTTCCGAAAGCTCTTATACCATTGGCGATGACGGACGCCTTGTGATCCCGGCGGATGACTTGACCGAAATGGGGTTGACTGCCGGGCAGGACGTGTTTGTGGCGTATGTTGCCGATGATGGTCTCGCAAACCGATACCACGAGTTCACAGTTTCATCGGTATCTCTTTCTGAATTGGATACCACCCAGCAGATCGCCATACCGCAGCAACTATTGGAGCAGGCAGGCATCGACTCGAACGCAGAGGTGCAAATTACCTGCATGGACGGAGCTATCATCATTACGGGGGACACACCCCTGACCGAAGATGAATTGAGCGAGGTCATTGGCCGTCTGCGGGCGGTCAATGACCTCGCTGAACATTTTCCCAGTGAATTGGATACTGAAGAAGGAGGAGGAACAGGCTATGGCCGCTTCTAAAAACATGATAGCGCTGGAGATAAATGGACTCCATGTGCATCTCACTTTCGCGCCTTTTCCTGCTGATGATACCGTGGCCACCGTCCGAGCGATTCTGAAAAACAGCTACGTTCGGACGCTCCAGGCGTAAGGGGGCGTGACTTTGGGCAAAAGAGTTTGCTGCCTGTACCGCGTTTCCACACTGAAGCAGGTCGAAAAAGACGACATCCCCATGCAGAAACAGCGGTGCCATGAGTTTGCCGCACAGATGGGCTGGGACATTGTTCGAGAGTTTTCCGAGAAGGGCGTCTCCGGCTTCAAAGTGTCTGCCAAGCAGCGCGACGCTATACAGGAGATCCAGCGCGAAGCTGCGCTGAACACATTTGACATCCTTCTTGTTTTCATGTTTGACCGGCTGGGTCGCCGCGATGACGAAACGCCCTTCATCGTGGAATGGTTCGTCAACAACGGAATCGAGGTTTGGAGCGCCGAGGAAGGCCAACAGCGGTTTGACAACCATGTGGACAAGTTGCTGAACTACATCCGTTACTGGCAGGCGTCCGGCGAAAGTATCAAGACCTCCATTCGTACCAAGACGCGGCTTGGGCAGATCGTCATGGAGGGTCGATTCCGTGGCGGTTACGCGCCCTATGGCTATCAGCTGGTGAAGAAGGGACGCATGGGCAAAAAGAACCGGGAGCTGTTTGACATTGAGGTAAACCCTATGGAGGCTGCCGCTGTCCGGCGCATTTTCGAGCTGGCGGATCAGTATGGCTATGGTGGGAGGAAAACCTCTACCACACTCAAGGAGGAGGGCTTCATCAACCTCCGCACCGGTGAGCCGTTTCACTATTCCACCATTCAGAATATTCTCATCAACATCGCCTATACCGGCGTGCTGCGAAGCGGTGAAAGCGTATCGGAAATATTTCCCGAACTGCAGATCATTACGCCGGAGCAATTCCAGCGTGTGCAGAAAGGCCGGGAGCAGCGATCTGCGGACTATCTGGCTAAGTGTGTTGCCGCCTACGGAACAGAGACGGTCACCCTGAAGGATGGCAGCGAAGCAGAGGTTTCCCGTCCGATTCGCAGCTATCCCCGAAAAAATACCGGCAGTGCTCTGCTGTCCGGCAATGTGTATTGCGGTCACTGCGGTGGCCGCATTTTTGCGTCAACAGCACGGAAGACTCATCACGCCACCGATGGCAGTAATGGCCGTGTAGCCATCTACAAATGCTATAACCGTACCCAACACAAAGAGAACTGCGACGGCCCCACGACCTACCGTGCCGAAAAGGTGGATGCCGTGGTCAGCAAGCTCATCCGGGATATTTTTCAGAAGGCCGGTACTGTCAGCGAGTACGACATCGTTCATAATCAGATCGGCGCAACAGCTTCCGATTTGCGGCAGCAGATCCGGCAGGCCAAGCTGGAACTCTCCAAAAAGCATATCGAGCAGGGACGCTGGGAGGGGCTGATGCTGGACTCACTGGACGGGAAATGTCCATTTACCCCCGAGCAGGTCAAAAGCCGACTGGATTCCGTAAAGGAGGCCATGACATCGCTGTCCGCAAATATCAAGTCGCTGGAGGCACGATTGGCCGACAGCGACAGGCTCACCCAGGAGCTGAAGGAGCAGCATCAGCAGCTCCTTTCCTGGGCGGAAATGTTTGACAACGCGACCTCGGCCGAGCGCAAGCTCATCGCCTCCCATCTCATCAAAGCCGTGACCCTGACCCGTGGCTACGGCATTCAGATCGACTTCAACATCTCCGAGGCACAGTATTTGAATGGGATGGAGCTGTAATCCGATTGCCCTTATTTATGCAGATGCGGGTTGATATCAACATATATTGGTAGAATAAACTTGGTTGCATATTACAAAGCAACTCTGACGCTATTTCTTCGTAGAAGTAGCGCATACCATTTTGACGTATAGAGGGTAGAGAGGTGTTGAACAGTTGAATAATTTGGCGATTTATGATACCATAAAAAGAAAAACGAGGGTGAGGATTGGTATCATGAAGAAAAATGCAATCATAAGCCTTGCCATGCTGTATGCGCTTTGGCAAACAAAACGTAGTGACCTTCTTGACTTGATTCGCCCCTTTGTGCTCTATGCAGTGGGGGTCACAACAAAAGTTGGCGATATTATTGATGTCGAGGGTATATGCAGATATATGGAATCCGAGTTTGGATACCAATCGTTTCAGTGTGCTGTAGTAGAAAGAATCCTGTTGCGTGAAACCAGCGACGCAATAAAGCAAGAGAGTCGAATTATCAAGAAAGAGAATCGTAAATTTATTCTTATTGCATCACTATCCACGCAGGTCGAAAAATTTAACTCCAAGAGGCTCGTTTGCAAAGAACATTCTGACGCGGTTACTACGGCGTTGGCTGGCTATCTTAACCATAACCGTGCATGCCGACGTGACAACTATACCTCTTCAGAGGCGGAAGTTTTCTTGCTGTCGTTTTTTGAGCGTCAGGGTGGATCTATAGTACTTTCTGCAGATGATTTGCGGCAAATATCTTTCAAAAACAGCGAACTTGATTTTTTCATAGGAAAATTCATACTTGAGGAGAATGAGAAGCGTTCGTCTCTTATGGATTATATTGTAGAATTGGTTAAGGGCTACTTTGTCACTACCGCTCTGTACCTTCAAGCGGAAAACTTAGATGTGACCCATGCGTCTTTTAGCAATGTGATATTCTATCTGGATACCCGGCTGTTATTGGCGCTTCTTGGATTTAAGTCCTCTCAAGAAAACGAAAGTGTGCAAGAGATGGTCAAAAGCTTGCCGCGTAACGGCGCAAAACTTGCGTGCTTTTCTTATAACATTGAGGAAGTAGAAAATATTCTTGAGGCATATAAACAATCGACCGTGTCACCTCGGCGATATCCGGCTACAATTACACTTGAATTTTTTGATGAAAGAGGCGCATCTTACACGCACGTCGATGCTGCGCAAAAGGCATTTATACAAAAATTGCGAAATTTTCAAGTTAACGAAATTTCTTTTGAAGCAGCGCTAATTAATGCTGGAGTAAAAGACCAGGCCACTGGCTTGCTGAATGACGACGAACTCAGGAATATTCTTTTGGAAATGAAGCCCAGTTACAACGTTTCCACGCTTCCAGACGATCTTGCTGCGATCAACACTGTAAGTAGAATCAGGCGAGGCAAACGGCTTCCAAATATTGAAAAGTGTAAAGCTGTCTTTGTCACATCGAACCCACTGCTTGTTTCGGGGACAAAACAACTGCTTATAAACCATTCTGAAGATGTGGGTTTTCCCCTTGCCATCACAGGCAATGATTTATGCGTCATGGCGTGGCTAAAGGATTTTGAGCGAAGCAATAATTTGCCGAAGATGCGGCTTCTTGAAAATGTGCTGGCGGCACTTACTCCCAGCAAAGAGCTTATGGATGCCTATTTCGATAATGTTGATTATTTGGAAAAGCAAGGTGACCTAAGCGGAGATGAAGCTGCACTCCTGCGCATGGATCAGTTTGCGAAAAAAGAGCTGATGGAACTTACGAAAGGCGAAAAAGGCAACTTGAGTACAGCTGTTGTCCAGACTATCCGCGAAAATATTCGTAGAGAAAGTAAAGAAGAGGGCATCAAAATTGGCGAAAACAGGGGCACTCAAACTTTGAATGAGTTGAGAACAGCAGCGTGCAAGCAGGCCGAGAAGGAAATAGAGGAGGAATACAGCCGCAAAGAAAGACGATGGATTAAGATTATTAAAATTGCTGCCATCGCAATTGCCCTGCTTTTTTCATCTGCATCGATTTACATGATTGTAATGACTGGGATAGGCAGCCCCTTAAGCATTGCGACTACTATTGTTGCTTTAGTCACTCTTGTACAGGGAACTGGTACTCTCCTAATAAAAGATAACTGGGCAACTAAGGTGGTGCGACGTACTCTGCAACGGCAAAAGTTTAAGGAACTTGATGAACGAAAAACTAAATATCTCGGTTTACTGGACACTTCAGGTAGCTCACTCAATATGTAAACAACCATCTGGAGGTCTCACAATGTGCTTTGGGCGTTGGCATCATCAAAAAGAAAAAGAGAAAGGGAATGGGAAAGAGATCGTTATGGGTATGCAAAGCATCGCGGATTTTATGGTGTCACTGGAATTGCCAAAACAATATTTCGGGGAAGAATTTGTTATAGCCGATAAACTCGCCGAAGAAGCACAGGCTTTCATGACCGAACTAAAAAAATGCGATGGCTCAGAGTTTCCAGCCAATCAGCGGGAAGCAGTAGCCTCCATGATTAAAAGAGTTTTGACGACAACAGAAGCTCAATTTTCTCTCCTTGAAACAGTATTAAAGTGCCATGAAAAATCGGATGCCAAAGCAGCGCAAGAAGCATTTGATGTAATGATGAAAGAAATTGAGCCGGCATTACTTGTGAGCACGGTCGGGGGAGCGGTTCGATTTGAGATAAAGGGAAACGCCTCATTTAGATGGCCTCGGGACGCGTATGGCTACAAGTTCTATAGGGTACGTTCTGCGCCTAATAGTGCGATTGAAAAAGACGCCAATGAAATGTTTCACATTCCGAGCAAAAAGAGGCAACTTGCAAGTAACGAGAGATTTAGCCTCTGCGGTTTTCCTTCACTATATTTATCGACTATGCAACAACTTGCATGGCAAGAATGTGGCTACCCACCAGAGTATTATTGTTCTGAGTTTCAGTACCTACTACTTGATGTTCAGGATGATTGGAAGATAATTGCCCTATGTTCTCCGAGGGAAATCCACCATCGTTTTTTAGCTACACGCTATAATGCTGATGAGTTCGACTTATGGCTTTCAATAATTGAGCGCTGCTTGAAGATGTATCCTTTGGTCTTGGCTTGCTCATTTACAAATGCGAATGGAAAAGCACCTTTCAAGCAAGAGTATATCATCCCGCAAATGCTCATGCAGTGGGTACACAGAAATAAAGACAAGTACAACGGTATTAGTTACTTTAGTTGTATTGATATGCGGTCTGAGAAAAGTGTTTGGAGCGCATATAATTTAGTCCTTCCGGCATTACCACCCTACGATGACGATGGCCTAAGCCTTGCGCTAAAGAAACACTTTAATTGGAGTATGCCCACCTATGTACGCGTACCCATCCTGGACTCAAACACGACAATACCTGATGTGCAAATACTGGATACATATTCCAATGAGATTTGTCAAGCCATTGGAAACCAATATGTCCCAACCGAACTCACTTCATTTGCAGGAAAACTTCTGAATATCATTGGAAATATGCGAACGGTGTTGACGCGATCGGCAGGTGCAGATATGCAACTCGTTTTGCATTTGCTCAACTCCATTGGTGAAAATCTTGGTGCTCTTCGGAGAGTGGACTATGACACGTTTATTGCAACTCAACGAGAGAAACTCAAAGAACCTGAAATTTTCTTTAAGGATGCGTTTGATCAAGTGGCTCAACGCTTAAAGCCGATTTATAAAAAGATTTGTGGCTACGATTCAAACTCAGTAAGTATAGAGAACATGATTCGAAAATACCACTGGGGTATATGGGGCGAATTCAGACAAACACCCCGCTTGGGTTGTTTTTGCGCTACCGAAGAAGATAAGCGATGGATTATGGACTGGGGAAAATCTAATCATGTACTGTTCTGGATTAAAGAAAATCTATCCGGCGATAAGATTATTGAAGACCTCCAAAAAATAGCGGAAACTACTAAAATCGATATAGCATCTTTTTGGCCACCACAATTTGCAGAAATGGCCGCAGATGAGGGCTGGCGCAAAGATAATCTGGATAAGATTGAAGCCCCTGTCTTTGTGAAAAATCTGGGGGGAGAAAACACCTTTATTTGTGCAGGAAAAGACCTGGCAAAGCGGGAGGAAAGTCTTGCGGCGGCGTTTTGTAAAAGATAATTCACCGGCGTTTTGAACAAAACTCCGCAAAAGCGTCGATTTGCAAATACAACATTTTAGCGGAAAAGAGCGGAATATTTGATAAAATAGCGAAAAACTTCAACTTATAGGGTGCGTGTGGATGCAATATGTCAGCCTTGGGAGAGCGTACGGTTCGCATCCCTATGGTCGCACATCGACCTGCGAGTCTCAGCCCATGATTTCGGAGAGAATTTCCTCCGGAATCTTCTAAAATCGAAAAACTTGAAAATCCGCTTTTTGTTGCAAAAAACCCGCAAAAAGCGACGATATGGGCCCATAGCTCAGCTGGGAGAGCGTTCGGTTCGCATCCGAGAGGTCGAGGGTTCGAATCCCTTTGGGTCCACCATTTCGAGAAAAATCACCGCCAAAATGGCGGTGATTTTTCGTTTGACCACAATTATACCACAGACGGCTATATTTTTGACCACTTTACGAGAACACGGGCAGTGAGCGCTGAAAACTCACCGCCCGCAATCTTCTCTGCTCAGACATATATGGAACAGGCTTATCTTACTAAATTCTCTGGCAACTCTCTTAAGACTGAAGAGATCAGCTCGATTACTCGATCAGAATCTGAAAAATCAGTAATGCCAAATTTCGAAGCTAACTTCTTTTTTATGTCATTAACAGTTACGCTGTCAGTTTGTATTTGCAGAAAATACCTCCAACTTTCGGCTTTAATTCCTAAAATTTCGGTATTAAGTGCTTCCTCACAGAATGTATCCATAATGGGCCTATACCGGGGGAGTCTGCCGTAATTTCCACCAGAGTCATTCACCGGATGCAGGGAAATATTATCGGACTTTTTAGGATACGGGGAACACGGGGGAATAGCCTTGAATTTTCGTGACTCCAGCGTAGTTGCCTTATCAGTTTGCCGTAAAAACTGCCAAAAAAACATGCTCCATTTCGTAGCATACTTTGCTTGTTGTACCCAAGGGCGTGCAACTTGCGGCTTTCCGCAAACTGCATTGCTCAAATACCACGGTACAACACATACCATATCCAATGCTGCACAAGCGTCTGGGTGAGGAACAAATCTCATAGATGGCTCGCCTTCTTTAGACAGCAAAAACCAGCTTTTCAGTTCAATTCCAAGTTTGATATCTTCAGAATTGCTCCGGTGCACCAGTCGAACATCCGGAAACGCTTGAGCAGATCGGACAAATGTATATTCCCCCCAATGACCATCATCCCAAGTGTTACGATGCTTGTTGAGCGTATTAACAACTTGATCTTCAATTGTTGCACCCATTAGTGAGTTTAGGCTAAATAAATCTGTTGCACGAATTCCGCCGATCTCCTGGTCAAATTCAAAGTAGTCAACAAGTGCAGGCAAGGCAACCTCGCGAATACGCTTTGCCAAACTGACCAACTCTTCTTCAACTTCTATTCCATCATCAATCCAATCAGATACCTTCTCGGGACATACAGGAATAATTTCGGATGGAATTGTGGAGATATCTATTTTATTGAATTCCTCGCCTTCAAGAGCTTTGTCATATGCAATTTCAATAATACTCATATTACATCTCCGTTCAGTTCGAGTTCTACTTTAATAGCATTTTGGAGCCGTCGGACGGCATTTTGGTATACTTCATTCATGATTTCAGCGCAGTAGCATTTCCTTCCTAAATCAAGGCTGCAGACACCCACGGTAGCCAATCCAGCAAATGGATCCCACACAACATCTCCAGGGTCTGTGGAAGTCTCGATAAGATAGTTGATAATCTCTTTAGGCTTTTGATTGTAGTGCAGAGATTTTCCGTTACGCTTCTTAAGTCGCTCTGCATTGTGCAGGGCAGGAATATGCCAGACATTTGTAACCCCGTGTTTATAGTTCCATTTTGCTCTCATTTGCTGCCACTGTTCAGCAGTAACAGGTGTTTTTCCATCAATGGACAAATAAGGATTAGGTGTTTCTATTCCGTGTTGGTTGGCATACAAGGATAACTTCTCCATTGCATCGGCTGGCGGAAAGTACCACAAACCATCGGCAGTAAAATACTTTCTTGTTGCTGCATTTTTTACATCACATGCTTCATTGGTTTTTGATAATGGTAAGCCAGTGCGTTTCCACTCTGCACGCAACCACTCTTTTATGGGAACGGCAGTGCCATCATGTAATGGAAGTAAAACTTTCTTTGTATATCTGACGCACACTTCCGTAACAACTGGTGTTTTTCTAATTGTTTTAGAATTAATATTGCCTGCAATATGACCGATACCCTTATCCCAAACATTGGCCTCTTGGTAGTCCCAGCCATTTACCAGTAGAATAGGATGGACTGTAGCCCACCCCAGTTCGGTACCCCAAAACCAAAGTGTTGTATTTGGCTTTGCCGCAGCAGACCATGCGGCAATGTGCGCTGCATACCATTGAGGTAAGGTGTCTACAGTTTTGGGATCACCAGGAAATCCACCTACCCCGTAAGGACCGTCTACTATTATCGCTGTTGGGGATGGCCATTTACTATAGCACTTCAACGCATCACAGTTCCAAATAGATGCTACGGCACTACTATTTAATTGTTTGGCAATAAAGTTTTTCATATCCATCACCTGCATATAGGGTTGATTGTATTCTATCATAATTTTTCGAAAGAAGATAGTGCCTTTTTCTCTTAATCGTTCCCAGTAACAGTTCCTTGCTCCGGTTAAACTTGGTTTTGCTGGGCAACCAGTGTAGCCATCTCCGCCCGAACCTCGTCATAGTATTTCTGTACCGTGGTGCGGTCCATGCCTGTTTCCCGTGCGATATAGCTTTTATTGCTCACGCCGGGGTGCTGGCGCAGGTACTCCGCCAGCTGCTTTTTCTTGGGACTGACACCGTCTGGATACTCCGCAGCCGTCCCATTCCGCAGGACAGCGATCTCCGCTTTCATTTGCAGGATCAGCTTCGCCAGCTTTTCCTCACATTCCTCCCGCGTGCGGCCATATACATTGCGGGAGTGCTTCTTGCCGTCTGGCCAGATGGGCGAGTACCGTCCCTCCCACAGATCCTCCTTGAGCTGCTTGCTGTAGCCCGTGCCGGGTCTGCGGCGCGGCGGCGTGTACGGTTCAAACCTCTGCGCCTCTGATGCAGCTTCTGCTTTCTGTCGGGATATTTCTGCCTTTGCGATGCCGCGGTCGATGCTGGCTGCGGCATTTTCCTGCATTTCGTTGGTAATGTGGGTGTAGATATTCAGCGTGGTCTTGGCGGAGACATGGCCAATGATGGCGGACAGTGTCTTCACATCCATGCCGTGTTCCAGTGACATGGTGGCGAAGGTATGGCGCAGATCGTGAAAGCGCACCTTTTTGCAGTCTGCCCGTTCCAATATCTGCTGGAGCCGCTTGCGGACATAGCTGGGGTCGATGGGCTGGTCCGGCTTGATGCGGGACGGGAACATCAGCGGAGAGAATACTTCTTTCCGATATTCCCGCAGGAGTCCTACCATGACTGGCGGCAGGATGATCGTGCGAAGCGCTGCTTTTGTTTTCGGCTCGCTGATGATATTCTTACCGCCAACCGGTGTGACCTGCTTGCTGATATGGAGTTCCCCTGTCTCAAAGTTCAGGTCATCCCATGTGAGTGCCAGTATCTCACCCCGGCGAAGTCCTGTGGTCAGCTCCAGCAGGAAGAGTTCGTACATCCCCTCCGCTTTGGCTTGTATCAGAAATCGCTGAATTTCTTCTTTGGACAGCACTTTCATTTCTTTCGGTTCTGGCGGCGGGAGCTTGACGCCGAGGATGGGATTTTTCTTGATCAAGCCATCCTTGACTGCCCTGTCCAGCGCCATCCGGATTACATGATAGCAGCTTCGCACCGACCGCTCCGCCATCTCCGGCCCCTTGGTGTCCCGATATTTCTTCCTGCCGTTGGCCTTCATCTCGTTCAGAAACTTCTGGCAGTCTGCCTGCGTCAGCTTATTCAGCGGGATATGCCCGAGACCGGGGATGGCGTGGACATAGATCCACTCCTCATAGCCCTTCTGCGTAGTGGGGCGGATGGATGACTTGCAGTGATTTTCATACCAGTAATTCATCCAATCCCCAAACCGCATATCCGGTTTTACCTTGAAGGGGGCGACCTCGGTGTACTCCTCCTGAAGCTTTTTCAGTTTTTCCACGCATTCCGCTTTTGTTTTTGCCAGGACGCTTTTCTGCTTTGCCTTTCCGTTTTCATCGTACCCCACGATGTGACGGCCTTCCCACCGTCCGTCGCTTCTCAGGCGAACGGTGCCCTGACCGTTTTTGCGTTTCCTTGCCATGCGATCACCCCTTCACCACAAAGTCATTCATAAACTCACTCACGATCCCTGACGCTTTGCGGTGCATATCCCCTGTGACATGGGTATAGGTGTCCAGCGTGAACGAGGTTTTCGTGTGGCCCAGAATGCCGGAGAGCGTTTTAGCATCCACGCCGCTGGTCAGCGCGTGAGTCGCGAAGGTGTGTCGGAGATCGTGAAAGCGCATATCGGGCAGCCCTGCTTCCGCCAGCAGCTTCTTCATGCGGGTGTAGCCGCTGTTCGGCATGATGGGGTCTTCCGGGTGGATCGGGTTCGGGAAGATCCACCCGGAGATGGATGTCCTTTTTCGCTCGGACAGCAGCTGCACCGTGCTGGGCGGCAGCTTGATGATCCTGCGTCCCGCACCGGTTTTCGTTTCGCCCACATAGTAACCGCCGCCCTCCTTGTTGTGGAGTGTTCTGCGGACGGTCAGCGTTCCTTTTTCCGCATCAAAGTCTGTCCACATAAGGCCGCACAGCTCGCCCCGCCGCAGGCCGGTGGTGATCTCCAGATAGAAGAAGTCGTGCCAGTGCTCATCGGTTTTGATGACTTCCATGAATCGTTCCAGCTGTTTGTCATTGAGGATAGTTTTTGCGGCAGTCACTTTCTTCGGCAGTGTCACATCGTCGGTGGGGTTCTTTACGATCAGGTGGCGGTCAACAGCCGCATTCAGCGCCTGATGCAGGACGCCGTGTATCCTGCGGACCGTGGCGGGAGACAGCGCCCCGCCGTCCACGCCGCCCTCCCGCTGCAGCTTTCGATACAAGGTCTGAACATCGGCAGCAGTCACCTTGCCGATTTGTTTGCTGCCAAGATAGGGCTTGAGGCTTCGCTCCGCATAACCGCAGTACCCTGTATATGTGGACGGCCGGACCGACGGTTCGGCACACTCCCTCAACCAGATGTCCAGCCACTCCCCCAGTGTCATGCGGCAATCCTCCGTGAGCTCGGCCCCGTCGTACTCGACAATGCACCGATGCAGCTTTTCCATCAGAGCCTTTTGCGTCTTCGCGGATACATAGTGGAAGATCGCGTCGCCGTTTTCCTTGTGTCCGACTACGATACGCCCTTCCCAGCGACCATCGTCACGCTTGCGTACCATGCCGTCGCCGGATGGCCTTCGTTTTGCCATTTGCAGTTATCCCTCCCGTCTGCTTTTCTTTGTATAGGCATTGCAGCCTCTGCGCTGCCTGCAGCCTGTTTTACAAACACACCATACCGATAACCCTTTGCGAAAGCGAGAAGAATTATCGATGTCGACGCACTTTCTACGAAAGCAACAACAGTCGCGCCCATAGCTTTCACCACATGGTCTGCTGCCAGCTCTGCCCCCGGCTCAGCTTTTGTCCCAAGGCCAGTTTCTTCAGCGCCTCTCGTTGCCGCTGCTTGCTCTCCGTCCATGCCGGCGGCGCAGGCAGCGGCGGCAAATCGTCTGCCTCCTCTATGGATCGACCCAGCCGAACCAGCTCGCTTGCCAACTCGCCCATCCAGCCCTCCTCCGGCTCCGGCGTGTTGGGCCGGAAACCTACCGCCTGTCGGTAGGCAAACAGCGTTTCCAAATTCTCTTTCAGAAATGTTTCATCGTGGAGGCTGCTGTCCCGGCACCGCCGACCGTCAGGGCAGACAAAGGTGATATGTTTCCGTGTGTCCGTCCAGATAACTTCATAGCCCTCGTACTCCATGTTTTCGACGAAGCTCTCCCGGTCATCGGCATATTCCAGTGCGTCGTTGATGGCTTGGACGAGATCCAGCTTCCAGCTATCGCCCCGCAGCCCCGCCTGGTACTCGCCGGGACGCATCTGCTTTTTCCGAGTGTGCTTTTTTGGCGGCTCCAGCACCTGCAGTCCATGCGCCATGCAGATCTCATCATTGACCTGCCGATGCCGCTGGAGATCTGCGGCGTTCTGGTGCAGCTTTTTGCCGTCCTTGCAGCTCACGCTGTTGACCACCAGATGGTTGTGGAGGTGATTCGTGTCCAGATGGGTCGCCACGACTACTTCAAAATCCGGGAACTGCCTTTGTGCGAACTCCACGCCGATGGCGTTGACCTGCTGCGGCGTCAGCCCGTCCTCTGCCGGGAAGGATTGGACGAAGTGATAGAATTGTCTGCCATCCGTTTTTCGGAATTGCTGTTTGGTTGTCATCATTTCCAGGTACGAAGCCCTTGCCACGCAGTTGTGTCCCGTCACCATCCATTGGTCGTCCAGCATGGTTTTGCAGGCCTGCGTCACATATTTCAGCACGCCCATCATCGTACCAGCCGTCTGTTTCTTGTTGCGTACTGCGGTGAAGATGGCCATTACTGCACCTCCCGGCTGATGCGCAATAGCTTTTGGCAAAGGTCTGCGTAACCGTCGATGAGCTCGTCGCTTCTGAGGATCTGGATGCGTCCCATGTTTGCCAGTGTCGTGAGCTGGTTGAGGTTCCTGCCTTGGGCTTTCACTTCGGCGAGGATCTCATCCAGTCCGTCTACCCGGACGATCTCCTTGCCCAGCGCGCAGGTGATGATGTAATCGGTGACAGTCATTCCGGCTTGCTTGGCCTGATGCTGGATCAGGTCTTTGATGCCCGGTGTCATTCTTGCGGTGATGATCGCTGTTTTCTTTCTCTGCATTGAACTCCTTTCTCCCCCTTGGGGCCGGGGGTGCCGGGGCCTTGCCCCGGCGAGTGCGTCCGGCGTATAGCCGGACGCTATGCTTGCCCCACCGAAAGGTGGGAACTTTGCCCCTTCGGGGCATTTCTGCCCTGAACGCCCCACATAACTGCCCTCGCTGTTGTTGCTGTCTCTGACCGCAAAATCGCACACAGCGGCCCACAGCGGCGTACAGGTTGGTATTTCATGCGCTCCGTTCATCGTCTGCCGGAACGAACTGAATCCCCAGCTTTTCGGCACTTGTCTGCGCCCGCTGCCGTTCCAAGGCTTGCGCCGCCTTCTCCAGCTGACGCTTATAACAGAGGTCGAGGGCATTCTTTATTGGCAGGATGGTATACCTGAGACAGCCGTTGCGCTTGAGACCGTCCCTGGTGATGATCTCCGTCCGCTCTGTTCGGATGAGCCCATGCTCCTCCAGCGCGGCAACATATTTTGCCACGGTATTGACCGAGATGCCCAGCTTCCTTGCGATGGTGGGGTAGCTGACGATGCACTGGTAGGTGCGGCGGTCCTCGATGCGGAGGAGGTAAGCGTAGATGCTGATCTCCATGTGGTGCAGTCCCAGATCAAAGACCGCGTTGGGAACGGGGAAAAAGTTTTTGATGGTGTCCTTCTTCACATAGGGCGTGTTCAGCATCCCGATGCCCCTTTCGTGTGTGCGGTGATCCATTTCCGCAGTTCCTCCTTCGGAACGACGATGCGCTTGCCGATCCGCAGAGAGGGAAAATCATCTTCTTGAATGAGTTCATAGATGCTGGAGTCCGAGACTCCCATGAGATCCACCAGCTGCTTCACACTCAGCAGCAGGGGCAGTTCGTCATAGTTGGTATAAATGCTTTTCTTCAAATAGTGTCCTCCTTGTAGCTTTGTTGGTAGAGCGTATTCATTTTTTGATGATGGTGTAGGCCTGATCTCACCTCCCATGATTTTTCTCTGCTGTACGCCGCGCTCTTGCTCCGTTGGTACGCTCCCCCTTTGCGGGATCATGGCGTCACTTCGCCCGGAGCACCCGGGCTGCGGCGGCAGGTATTCACTTTTCAAGGTTCCGAAAATAACGGTTGACATATCCGCCTTAATAGATTAGACTTATTTCATAAAAGATGTTTTCTATGTCTACTTCCGAGCATACTATAACATGTTAACACCCTATTGTCAAGTCTTATCGAATGTTATATATTTCATAAGTCTAATCCCGTTTTAAGGAGCGTCCATTATGCAAAACTATATTTTTAAAACCTACATTGACAGCGGCAGAGAGTACTACGAGTACACCGATGCGGCGGATAGAGAGCAGACCATAAAAAAAGACTTTCCGTTCCCGGAAAGTCTGATGGAGCTGCTGTATATGGATACACAGGAGCTGGAAGCCATCACCAAGAAAATGGACAAAGCCTTGCTGGCTTTTTACCAGTCCGGCGCCAAGGATGACCTACAGGTCGTAGCAGCAGGACTGGATGAGCTTGCATCCCGACACGTCTATTTTGAGCTGCTGCGGCTGGACTGGACAGAGCGGTTGATGGCGGCGGAGCGCGTCACGCCCAAGGAGTACCTTCGGCTGCTGCCCCATAAAAAAATCAGCCACATTTACAGCAACATCGATACCATGCAGCGACAGATCATCGGTTTGATCGCACACGCGCTGGACATGGACGGCGAGAAGAAATCCGTATCCGAAAAGATGGTAGCCTACTACAATGCCGAGGGCAACGACACGTTGTACACTTTCCAGTTCCAGCCACAGCCTGTCAACTTCGAGGTCATCGACAGACGGATCTTTGCTGAGGTGCTATATCCCAAGGACATCTATGACCTCATCGACCACCATATACGGGAGTGCGTGAAGCGTGAGGTGAGGATGCGGGTATGCAAGAACTGCCTGCGCTACTTCGCTGTGACGGGCAAGGCCAGCACGGAGTACTGCGACCGGGTCTGCGACAGCAAGGGCCGCACCTGCCGGGAGATCGGGGCCATCAACACATGGACGCAGCGTAAGCAGGGCGACGAGGTGTTCAAGGAATATCGCAGAGAGTATAAAAAGCGCTTCGCCCGCATCAATGCGGGCAAGCTGACCAAGAGCGTATTTTACGCCTGGAGTGAGGAAGCCAGAAAGAAAAAAGAGGATTGCGACAACGGCACGATCACACCGGAGGATTTCTCCCGCTGGCTGAAGGAGTCGTGAGAAAGAGATGCCGCTAAAACAATGTCCTAATGGCGGCGAATGTGCAAAGCGGAAAGAGGAGGATCCTTTTCATAAAACCTCCGGGTTTCGAGACCTTACGAGATTTCTTTGTCAGCGCGGGAACAGCCGCAGGCATTCGGTGCGATAGTCTGCGGCTGTCGGTAATCTTTGATTATGGCATCCCACGCCGCGGGGTTCCCCTTCCATATGGAAGAGGACACTGATGATCTGCATCAATTCTAAAAATGTGTCCTACCTCGATTGCCTGTGGGGAGAACTCTACGGCAGCATCAACAACGGATTTTTGCGGGTATTCGCCAAATAGCATTATCAAGGTGTGTTTTTTGCAAAGCAGTGTGCAATTTGCGTTGACAAGCAGCAAAAAGAACGCTATAATAACGCCGTTATCGATAATGATATTATTATTTAGGCGCAGAGGGAGGAAGACATGGCCAATAGAGATCACTCCCTGGATGATGGGATCATTCAGGCTGCATACTCGGAGTTTCTTGCTTATGGTTTTCAGAAGGCTTCTGTGCACAAGATCGCCGAAAAAGCCGGCGTCACAACGGGAGCGATCTACACAAGATACAAAAACAAAGACGCGTTGTTTGCCAGTTTGCTTCAGAATTTTTTTGAGACGATGAGAACCTTGTTTACACCCATTGCCGAAGAATACGAAAAAGCAA
>ERZ1026864.356-NODE-356-length-29491-cov-12.677572_pt1 | contig 29491 bp, 30 predicted proteins | sample MGYA00380162_ERZ1026864 | MGnify/ENA primary metagenome ERZ1026864 (study PRJEB33269, sample SAMEA4719798) | human gut metagenome | biome: human-associated habitat; feature: organic feature; material: feces | place: Cameroon | collected 2013-10 ... | reverse complement strand
CGAGATAGGAGTCCGTCTCGTGGGCTCGGAGATGTGTATAAGAGACAGATATATACCCATAGACAATAAAGATATTTGAAGGGAGATATAACTATGAAATGTCCTAATTGCGGCAGAGATTTGCTTGAAGGTGAAATTTGCACCTGCACAACCGTTGAACAAGATGCTCAAACAACAGCACAGACACAGCCTGAAAACGAGGTTCAGCCGGAAGCGGAGGCTCCTGTTGAAACTCAGGAAATTAAGCAGCAAAACGAACAACCGCAGCCCGAAAACACATATTATCAGCCGAGCGAGCCTGCTCCTCAACAAGGCGAATATCAAAATATTTATCAAGAACAAAGCTTCAATCAGCCGATGTACGGTGCTCCTCAGCAGAATTATTACGACCCTAATCAGCAAGCACCGTATTACAATCCTGTAATGGCAAAACCGGCGCCGTCAACCGATTATCCGGAGAATTATAAGCCAAAGAAAAAGTATGTTGCAGTCATTTTGGGTGCAACACTCGGTGCGTTTGGCATCCACAATTTTTATCTCGGAAACAACGGCAAAGCAACAGCACAGCTTCTTGTTGCACTCATCGGCTCACTTTTCTTTGGACTCGGTTTGGTTGCGACAGAGGTTTGGGCACTTGTTGAAACCGTGCAAATCCTCACCGACAAAATCGATGCAGATGCAAACAACTTCAAAATTATGACCTTTGCCGAAGAACTTGCAAAAGCACAAAGCAAGGAATAAAGCAAATCACGCAAACAAAAACGGCTTCTCTTCGTTTTACCGAGGAGGAGCCGAATTAAATTAATTTTCAAAAAACTATTGTTTTTTTCATTTTATGTGCTATAATACACAAGTAACAAATCAATATCGAGGTGTGGCTCAGTTTGGTAGAGCACCACGTTCGGGACGTGGGGGTCGCAAGTTCGAATCTTGTCACCTCGACCAAAAAAGTAACTGCGATGTTTTTACATTGCAGTTACTTTATTTTTATCAAAAAGCCCCTATTTATGCGGTTTTCAACAACTTGATTTTTGATTAAAGCTAATAACGATAAATAAAAACCGTTTAGAATAGACTAATCAAACGACTATTTTCACTTAATTTTGACTAATTAATTGACTATTTTTTTATTGCTTTTAAATTAAAAAAAGGTGTGCCTTTTTTTAATCAAAAGTTTTCATCTTCGCCATTACAGGAGTTTCCAATTCTGAATTGATGTCAGCGACAAAATCAAGGATAGTTTCCATTTCCACAGACTTGCCGTTTCTGTCCTCGTAATCTTCAACATATTCTTCTGTTTATTAAATGAAATTAATAATTTTTATTCAATTTGTTTTGTTAAAATTTGGCGGTGTAGGCATTTCTTTAAGCGAGTCAGTATTTTTTAACATTTCCATAAGTTCTTCAATACTGGCTTTGTCGTTAAAAGCAAATTCACTTTCGTTTTGCGTAGTATTTATATCCATAATTAGTAGCCTCTTTCAATACTTTTTCTGTTATCTCAGATAACTTTTCAAATGACAATTTTGAAAAATCGCCAAATTTATGTTTGCAATTATCTAAATATCGGTTAATATAAGCTTGATATTGTAACGCATTTTCTATAGTGCATTGTTCTGTTTTTAACAACGCACTTAAATATTTTCCATTGTTAGATATACTTTCTATTCCTAACATATATGGTCTTTTGCTAAACGCTATAACATCGCCTATGCTCAAACCGCTATTATCAGGATGATTATGTACAGAATAATGCCATTGATTGTGTTGTGCAATATTTATTGAACCTATATTACCAACTTCGCTTTCCAACAATCGTCAGAATATCCATATACTAATTTAACGAAGTTGAATTGATATGCTACCGCCTTACTGCAATCGCCCCACTTCTTTTCAGCGTAAGTCATAATTAAACCTTAACTTTCTCCTTTAATAAACCGTGCGGATGATTTTCAGCGTAAAATACTGCCGTTAATCGTATTAATAAAACACAAGGTTTGTGTCGTTTTCGGTGATGTTGAGGACGGTGCCGTTGTTTGAAAGGTGAAGTCTGCCGAAAATGTAGTCGTTGAAATCCTGCGATGAAAAGCTGTAAAAGTCGGTGTAGTCCTCATCAATCGGAATTGAAGCGGTGAGGGTGCAGGTATAGTATCTGTCGTTGTATTCCGAATTCTTTGCAGTCAAGCCGTATTTGCTTGCAAATTGCTCTGCACCTTTTTTGCTGTTAAACACAAAGTATATTTCACCGTCGATAAACCACGATTTTTTGCTGTTTTTATCCTCTGTGTATTTGATTGTGTGCTGACCCTCAATGAACTCAACGCTCAAAACCCTGTGGTCGTTTGCCATTTCTGCCAAATCATTGTTGACCTGCGGGGTGTCGATTTTTTCAAAAAGTATAAGTTCATCCTCAACTTTTTTGTCGTTGTCGCCATCGGTGCACGAATATCTGCAATAACCGTCTTTACCGTAAAATGTGTTGCCGACAAGATTGAATTTTTCGCCGTCATATTGGTATTCTGCAATTTTCGGAAAATCGCTGTCATACTTCTTTTGCGAAGTAATGTATATGTCGTTTGCGCCGTATTTTGCACTTCCGTCAAGCTTGTTGAAAGAGATTGTGTAGTCCTCGCACTCGGCATTTACACCGATTGTTTTGCCGTCTTCCAAAATATATTTAACGATTAAACTCTTGCCGGAATTCGACTTGATGTAATAATCAAAAGAATCTTCGCCGTATCCGATATACTTTTTGTATACAATATTGCCGTTTCTGTCGTAATAATCGATTGTTCCTGTGGCTGATTCGTCATCTTTTTCCTCAACTTTTTTCAGCCCCTCAACTTCCATATAGTGATTCAAATCAACGGTTGATGCGTCATTCATAATCTCATCGGGCGTCATAAGTCCCTCGGTGTCGGTGTTGAAACCCGTGGTGGCTTTGGCGGTGGTTGGTGCTTCGGTGGTCGGCTTGTCGTTTTCGGTCGGTTTTGAGCAAGCCGAAAAGACAGTGAAAATCATTGCCGTTGCCATAAGTACGCATAATAATTTTTTCATAAAAACATCTCCTTTTTTTAGGCGAACACAGTTCGCCCCTACATTATTTTGTTTCGGTATTGTGACGGTGTCATATTTTTTCTGCGTTTGAACATTCGATTAAAGTAGCTTAAATCGTTGAAACCGCACGACAACGCAATTTCCGTTATCGACAAATCGGGCAGTCGCAACTGCTCCGCCGCACATTCAATGCGGTAATAGTTGAGGTAATCAATCGGTGATTTGCCTGTAAGTTCCTTGAACGCTCGGCAAAAATACTGTGAATTGAGGTGAGCCTCTCTTGCCAAATCGTCAAGGGTGAGCGGCTTTGAATAGTCGTTTCTGATTTTTGTCAGCACTCGTTTTATCTGCTTATTTTTGCGGTAGACCGTATCAAAATCGTCCGTTCGGCAGGGAGATTTTTGCTCAAGCACTTCACCGATGAACTGCCACAACAAGCCTGTTGTTGTAAAAGTATAAGTTGAGCCTTCCTTTTCCATATTAACAAACAGTTCGTCAACGATTTGTCCGCACTTTGATGTGCCGTCAAATATAATTTCCGCAACATCGCCGTTGTCAAGCGACGAATTATATTTTTCAAGGCACTGAGACGATTGCGATAAAAACCGCTCAATGTCAAAAACAACACATTCGTATATGCAGTTTTGGGGCGTTCCGCCGTGGATAAACTCACCGGGGATAAACGCACTCTGCCCTTTTTGCATAGTGTATGCCGTGCCGTTGATTGTCAGATGAAGTTTGCCGTCAAGCACAAGGATAAGCTCACATTCCATATGCCAGTGAAACGGCATTTCGTATTGCGGATGATTGATGTCTACATAATATAATTGTATAGGAAATCCAAATGTGCCGCGCACCTGATTTTCCTGATAGCCTAAATATCGCATAATTTCACCTAAAATGTCAATATTGTCCTACTACTTATCATTATACACCTTGTTTTATATAAAAATCAACTATATAATAAAAATATAGTATTATTGAAAGGAATATTTAACTATGGATATTGAAACAATCAAAGAGCAAATCTGTGATGTGTGCCATAAGATGTGGCAACTCGGTTGGGTTGCTGCCAATGACGGCAATGTAAGTGCATTGCTTGAGGACGGCACAATCCTTGCAACACCGACAGGTATGAGCAAGTCGTTCATCACTCCTGACAAACTCATCAGAATCGACAGAGAGGGTAATGTTCTTGAGGCAGCCGAGGGACTTCGTCCGTCAAGCGAAATCAAAATGCACCTTCGTTGCTACGACAAAAGACCCGATGTAACAAGCGTAATCCACGCACACCCACCGGGAGCAACAGGCTTTGCAGTGGCTCACAAGGCAATGGATATGTACAATATGATTGAGGATGTAGCGGCAATCGGTGCTGTTCCTCTCACACCGTACGGCACTCCGTCAACAACGGAAGTTCCCGATGCAATCGAGCCATATCTTGAGGAGCACGATGTTATGCTTCTTGAAAACCACGGCGCTCTTGCAGTAGGCAGTGATGTAATCACAGCTTTTTACAGAATGGAAAGCCTTGAACTTTGGGCAAAAATCACAATCAATGCCGTTATCCTCGGCGGAAGCCACGACATTGACCCAAAAAACATCCAAAAGCTCATCGACCTCAGAAGCTATTACAGAATCACAGGTCGTCATCCGGGCTATAAGGTATTCAATCCTGAGGACGAAATGCTCCACAAAAAGGAGGACTGATTATGCTCAAAGGTATCAATCCTATCGTTTCACCCGAACTCCTCAAGGCTCTTTGCGAGATGGGGCACGGTGACGAACTTGTAATTGCAGACGGCAATTTTCCTTGCGAAAGCGTTGGCAAAAACGCAATCGTTGTTCGTGCGGACGGACATTCAACAACCGATGTTTTGGACGCTGTTTTGTCACTCATTCCGCTTGATACATACACCGAAAAGCCTGTTGCACTTATGGAAGTTGTTAAAGGCGACAACACGCCGACTCCTACAATTTGGGCAGAGTACGACAAGCTTTTAAACAAGTACGAGCCTGACCATCACGATATTGAAATGACAGAGCGTTTTGCTTTTTATGAAAGAGCAAAGAATGCTTATCTCATAATCGCAACAGGCGAAACCGCAATTTACGCAAATGTTTTGCTCAAAAAAGGAGTAGTAACAGTATGAGCCGAGTATTAGCATTCGACTTTGGTGCGTCAACAGGCAGGGCAATCCTTGCCGAATACAAAAACGGCAAAATCGAGTACAACGAGGTTCACCGTTTTGACAATGTTCTCACCGAAAAAGACGGGCATCTCCGCTGGGATTTTCCGTATCTTTTGGGTGAAGTAAAAAAGGCGATAGAGCTTGCCGACAATGCGGACTCTCTTGCTTTTGACACTTGGGGCGTTGATTACGGACTTGTAAACGCTGACGGAGAAATTGCCGACTTGCCGATTTGCTACCGTGACGGCAGAACAAAGGACGCACCGCAAAAAATATTTGAGAGCATTTCTCAAACGGATTTGTACAAAAAAACAGGCAATCAAATTATGCCGATTAACACCCTCTTTCAGCTTTTGACAGAGGATAACGACAGCGCCGATATGTTCCTGTTTATGCCCGACCTCTTTGCTTATGCACTTTGCGGAGCAAAAACAGCAGAGCAAACTATCGCCTCAACATCTCAAATGCTTGATTTGAAAAATGCCGAGTGGCAAAATGATGTTTTTGCACTCACCGGCAAGAGCGAAAATATGCTTCCGCCTATCGTTGAAAGTGCAACCGTTGCAGGAGAATACAACGGCATAAAGGTCATCAAGGTTGCAGGCCACGACACACAGTGTGCTGTTTGTGCAATGCCGAGCGTTGACGGCGAAGAAGCTGCGTTCCTCTCTTGCGGAACTTGGTCGCTCATCGGCTGTGAAAGTGACGAGCCGATTCTCACTCAAAAGAGTATGGAAGACGAACTTTCAAACGAACTCGGTGCAAACGGCAAAATCAATTACCTAAAGAATATCAGCGGTTTGTGGCTGATTCAGGAAATCAGACGCAATTTCAGAGAAGAGGGCAAGAACTATTCCTATAACGATATGGAACAGCTTGCAAGGATTGAAAAGCCGTTTGAATTCTTCATTGACCCTGACGAAGACATTTTTGCTTCTCCAAAGGATATGCCTAAAAAAATCCGTGATTATTGCAAAAAGACGGGTCAGGGCGAGCCTCAATCGGACGGTGCGTTGGTTAGATGTATCTACGAGAGCCTTGCAATGAAGTACCGTTTTGCAATCAAGCAGATTGAAGAAAACACGGGCAAACGCTTTGATGTGCTTCATCTTCTCGGCGGCGGCACAAAGGACAGCTTCCTTTGTCAGATGACAGCCGACAGCCTCAATTTGCCTGTTGTTGCAGGTCCGACAGAGGCGACTGCTCTCGGCAACATCATTCTTCAGCTCATCGCACTCGGCGATATTGAAGATGTCAATGCCGGCAGAGCAATTATAAAATCACAGGAAAATCTAAAAGAGTACAAGCCAATCAATCCTCAAAGTTTTGAGGAGGCTTACGAAAAATTTTTAAACGCTATAAAATAAATTTGTAAAGGAGTAAATTTTTATGAATTATCCTAAAATCGGTATCCGTCCTGTAATTGACGGCAGATGGGGCGGCGTGCGTGAAAGCCTTGAAGAGCAAACAATGGGTATGGCAACTTCTGCCGCAAAACTCATTGAAGAAAATCTTTGCTATCCTGACGGCACACCTGTTCAGTGCGTTATTTCAAACACAACTATCGGCGGCGGTGCAGAAGCTGCTGCTTGCGAAGAACAGTTCTCAACAGAAAATGTTGTTGCAACTCTTTCCGTAACTCCTTGCTGGTGCTACGGTATGGAAACATATGACAACAATCCAAAAACAATCAAGGCTGTTTGGGGCTTCAACGGTACAGAGAGACCGGGTGCGGTTTATCTTGCTGCTGTTATGGCTGCTTATGCACAAAAGGGTATGCCTGCATTCTCAATCTACGGTCACGATGTTCAGGATATGGACGACAAGTCAATCCCTGCCGATGTTGCGGAAAAGATTTTGCGTTTTGCAAAATGTGCCGTATCTGTTGGCTGGATGAAGAACAAGTCATATGTAAACCTCGGCGGTATCGCAATGGGTATCGCAGGCTCATATTGCGATGCGGATTTCTTCCAGAAGTATCTCGGCATCCGTCCTGAATGGGTTGATATGACAGAAATCGTGCGCAGAATTACACTTGAAATCTACGACCACGACGAATACGACAAGGCTATTGCTTGGGTAAAGGCTAACTGCAAGGAAGGTTTTGATGTAAACGCAGGCAAGGACTTCCCTGAAATTATCAGAAAATCAAAGGTTGTTTCTCCTGACAAGGATTGGGACTTCATCACAAAAATGACACTTATCGTTCGTGACATTCTTTTCGGCAACAAGAAGCTTGACGAAATGGGCTGGCATGAGGAAGCACTCGGCAAAAACGCCGTTGCAGGCGGTTTCCAAGGACAGAGAAACTGGACAGACTGGCTTCCGAACGCAGACTTCACCGAGGCTATTATGGCTTCAACATTCGACTGGAACGGCAAGAAAATGCCTACTCCTTTCGCAACAGAAAACGACACACTCAACGGTGCTTCAATGATTCTCGGCACTCTTGTTTCTGACACGGCTCCTTGTTTCCACGATGTTCGTACATATTGGAGTCCTGACGCTTGCGAGCGTGTAACAGGTATGCGTCCTGACGGTGTTGCAAAAGACGGCTTTATTCACCTCATCAACTCGGGTGCAACTGCTCTTGACGGTTGCGGTGCTTCAAAGAACGAAAACGGCGAAGGCTGTATGAAACCGTTCTGGAAGATGACAGAAGCCGACATCAAGGCTTGCATTGATGCAACAGATTGGTGCAGAGCAAACTATGAATACTTCCGTGGCGGCGGATTTTCATCACACTTCCGTTGCAAGGCAGAAATGCCTGTAACAATGCTCCGTATCAACATTGTTGATGGTATCGGTCCTGTTCTTCAGCTTGCAGAGGGTTACACTGTTGACCTCCCTGACCAAATCCACAACACTATCGATCAGCGTACAGACAAGACTTGGCCTACAACTTGGTTTGCTCCTACCCTCACAGGCAAGGGTGCATTCAAGGATGTTTACAGCGTTATGGCAAATTGGGGCGCTAATCACGGCGTAACAATCTACGGTCATGTCGGCGACAAGCTCATTACGCTTGCTTCAATGCTTCGCATTCCTGTAAATATGCACAATGTTTCGGACGACAGAATTTTCCGTCCGCAATGCTGGGCAGCATTCGGCACAGATGATGTTCAATCAGCAGATTACGAAGCTTGCAAAACATACGGCGCTCTTTATAAGTAAAACATTATTGCAAAACAAAAAAGGTTGGGATTTCCCAACCTTTTTTCTGTTAAAAAATATAAAAATGTAAAGATGATATCCGTTCGTCGGATTTAAAAACGAGGAAAATTTGGATTTATTGTAACGAGAGCTGTGTCGTTGTACACTGCCGAGTTGCAAAAATCCGAATTTGACCGTTTTTAAACGCCTGAATATGCGTTGAAGCCGCCGTCAACGGGTATATTTACACCTGTGATAAATCCGCTGTACGCCTCATCGCAAAGGAAGAGGAGTGTTCCGTCAAGTTCTTCAGGCTCGCCGAAACGATTCATAGGAGTTGCGGCAAGAATTTTGCCTGTACGGGCGGTAGGAGTACCGTCCTCATTCCAAAGAAGAGCGGCATTTTGCTTTGTTGAGAAGAAGCCCGGAGCGATTGCGTTTACTCTGATACCCATAGGGGCAAAGTGAACAGCCATCCATTCGGTGAAATTCTTTACAGCAGCTTTAGCCGCAGAATATGCAGGAATACGGGTGAGAGGTCTGAACGCATTCATCGAAGTTATCATAACGATGCAAGCGTGCTCTTTTTCCACCATATCTCTTGCAAAAACCTGAGTAGGAATAAGAGTGCCGAGGAAATTGAGATTGAATACAAACGAAATTCCGTCTGCATCAAGGTCAAAGAAAGTTTTTACATTCTCATCCTTTTGAACAAGGTCGATTTGCTCCAAAGTGTCCTTTGTTGTTGTGCCCTTTGGATTGTTGCCGCCGGCACCGTTGAGAAGAATATCACAGGTACCGAGCTTTTCGTTAACCGTTTTTCTTGCGGCTTGCATTGACTCCTGATTGAGTACATTGCATCCTACGGCAATGGCAACGCCGCCGTCTGCGGTGATTTCATCGGCGCACTTTTGTGCTGCCTCTTCGTTTAAATCAAGAATGGCAACCTTGCAGCCCTGCTTTGCCAAAGTCTTTGCAAACTGTCCGCAAAGAACTCCGCCGCCACCTGTTACAACCGCAACTCTGCCTTTTAAATTTTCATGTGTCATTTTATTGTCCTCTGTATTTGAATTGATGTTTATTTTCTCGACTTCTTCACAGCTTCCCAAAGACCGTTGAGATAGCATGCACCGAGTGCTCTGTCATAAAGTCCGTAACCCGGACGGGCAACTTCGCCCCAAATCATTCTGCCGTGGTCAGGGCGGATATATCCGTCAAAGCCGACCTCCTGCAAAGCCTTTACAATCTCGTACATATCAAGCGAACCGGCATTGCTTTCGTGTGCGGTTTCGTTGAACCATTGATTGTTGATTTGAACATTGCGAAGATGAGCAAAATAAATTCTGTCGCCTGCCGCCTTAATAATTTCAACCATATCATTGTTCGGGCTTGCACCGAGTGAGCCTGTGCAAAGAGTTAAACCGTTGTACTTTGACGGCACCATTGCAAGCAACTTTTCAACAGCAGCCTTGTCTGTGATAATTCTCGGAAGGCCGAAAATGCTCCACGGCGGGTCATCCGGATGTATTGCCATTTTGACATCACATTCCTCGCAGGTAGGCATAATCGCTTCAAGAAAATACTTGAGGTTTGCCCACAAATCGTCCGCAGTGACATCCTTGTATTTTTCAAAAAGTTCTTTGATTTCGCCCATACGCTCGGTTTCCCAGCCCGGCATTGCATAGCCGTTTGAATTGTCGTCAATCTCTTTGAACATATCCTCGGGTGACTTGCCCTCTACCTGCTTGCCGTCATAGCAAAGGCAGGTTGAGCCGTCAGGCAAAGGCATATAAAGGTCTGTTCTCGTCCAGTCAAAAACAGGCATAAAGTTGTAGCAAATTACCTTTACGCCAACCTTTGAAAGATTGCGAATTGATTCCTTGTAATTTTCGATATACTTTTCTCTTGTCGGCAGACCGATTTTAATATCCTCGTGCACATTTACACTTTCTATGCACTCCATAGTAAGCCCGGCAGCGGTGATTTCATCATACATTGCCTGAACCCTGTCCATAGTCCACGCTTCGCCGGCAGGCAAATCGTGAAGTGCAGGCACAACGCCGACTACATTTGGTATTTGCTTGATTTGTTCAAGAGAAACGGTATCTTTCTCCTTACCAAACCAGCGAAATGTCATTTGCATACGCTAATCCTCCGTTGTTTTAATTCTCTTTAATTTTAGCACAACATAAAAGCATATTCAACCGCTAATTGGCGGTTTTTTTGAAATTAAGCGTACTTCTTCTCCTATATTCTCCAAAACCTCAACTCTGCCGCTTGCGACTGCCGAATTTGAATTCAAAGCGACCTTTATATCCTTTGAGACAACATTATTTTTGCCGTAATTTGCACTAAGCTTTTGCTCAATCAAACTGTCGGTAAGCTTTAACAGTTCCTTATCCGACAGCGTAACGGTGTAAATATTGTAAGCCTTGACATAAGTTTTGACCATACCTATCGGAATAGGCTTTTTGTTAATCGTTAAATAAATATTATGCCGTTCGATTTCGGTATTCTCTTTGGGAATTTTGCCGATATAAAGCGGAATATACATGCCGAAAAACGATATTGCCCTGTACTCCTTTTCGGCGGTGTATTCTTTTCTGCATTGCTCACGGCTGACGGTTAAAGCGAACTTTTCGTTTACCCTTGCAATAAAATCTCCGCTTGCATGGGCAAAAAAGTTTTCTTTTTTCTTTTCGGGTGTATTAACACCCGACACAAGAACCGTGCCCTTTGTAACGCTGTCGCCGACAAAAGCCTGCTGCCACCCGTCACGCACCATGGCAAACACAATAACGCCGTCTTTTGTTGCCGTAAGGTTTGTATATGTTTTGCTTTCAATATCGGGCTTGGGCGTTGCCTCCTGAATTTCCACACGGGCGGTTGTGCCCACACGATTGATATGCACCCACGCAATTTCATCAAACGACGCAAGCATCAAATCCTCAATTTTCTGCTTTTCCTTAACATTCCAATGAGTGCCGATGCGAAAATCCTGCTTATCCAAAAATGTTTCTATTCTGCTGTCCTCAATAGTTTTGTTGCCGATATATTCAATATTCCACACAAAGCCCGACAAAAAGCAAAAGAGTGCAACAAACAGCACGCAACCGACCGCCAAACCGGGACGGACAAGGATTTTTGAAAAACAAAACGGCAAACCGTATTTTTTGTGTATCTTGATTTTTCCACCGTGACGGTGAGCGATTTTATGCAAATGCTTATATGCCGCAATCGGGCAACGGGCAACGAGCACCTCCTCATACCTTATGTCATAAATATTAAGGTGCAAGCGATAACATTCGTCCAAAAAATCACTTGCAAAACCGCCCGAAAAAGAGAACTCAACATATCCCGTCAGCCAATGAACAAGCCGATTAATCACTGCAATACTCCACGGATAAAATATCGCCCTCGATTACCGCACCCTCAGGCGAAAATTCGTTTATGCAAAGATTTGAGCCGACAACCTCAAAGCAATATTTACCAAGATTGATTTTTATTTTGTCACGGCTGTATTCGACAATCCCTTTCAAACCGTCAACAATGCACTGCGACGAGCCGACAAGATGAATGTGCGGACACTCACAATAGCCCACAACCGTATCGTTAAGTTTCTCTTTTTTCTTCATAAAATCACCGTAAAATTTTATGCCGAGAGAACGCCGAATATCACCTTTTCAGCTTCAGCCACACAATCATTCCGACTGTTACGGCTACCGAAACAATCCCTGCAACCGCCACGCCGTAAGGTGAGGACACAAGCGGCATATTTTTAAAATTCATACCGAACCAGCCGGTAATAAATCCGAGCGGTGCAAATATGACCGTAACTACGGTAAACAGCTTCATTGTGTTGTTGAGTTTCAAATCTATTGCCGACTGATAAGCATCCCGAAGATGTACGGTGCTGTCTATAATCATCCTGACATCGTCACGAAGCCTTGCAATCTTATCCGACAGATTATCAAAATATTTGAGTTCGGCTTCATCAAAAAGTTCAAAATCGTTATCTTTTAGTTCTTCAATGATATTTTGCACCTTAGAATAATAATTGTTTTTTGAAATACACTTTTGCTTTTCACAATACAAAATACGGTTTAAATTTTCACTCTGCTTACCGTCAAGTATTTGCTTTTCAAGTTTTGCAAGCGTTTTTTGAAATTCAGCGTGAATGCCCGCCTCCTCCGTAAGCAATTCATCACAAAATGTATAAACTATTTTTCCTCTGCCTGCATCTGTGCTGTCAAGTTTTGAAAGAACATTTTGAAAAATCGGGAGTTTTTCCTTTGGATTGTCGCACACAATAATAACAAAACTGTGGCGAATAAATATTTTGATTTTATCAAGACACACGCAAACACATTCGCCGTATTTGCAATACCCCAAAGTTTCCACTTGATTTTTCGGCAAATCAAAAAGCCTGCCGACTTTATCATACTCGGATATTCCTATATATCCAAGAGAAAAATCGCAAGCCCTTGCTTCCTCAAGTGTTATATTTTCTGCCTCGTCACGAAAAGTGTAAAACATAAAAAATCACCTGTTTTATTTTTCCGACAAAACAGATGATTATTATAAACTTTAATTTTTTCTTATCAAATCCGAAAGAGCTGTAAAAAGAATGTCCTTATCATTCTTTACATCGGCATTGAGCACAACACCCGTTACCGCATAAACAACAAGCGAAACCCTTGCATAGTCAACAGTACCCGGCTGAATATTGTTGTTTGTACAAATTGTTTCTATTGCTGTTTTTTGAAGCTTTTCGGTTACAGGAATCGCAAGCCTGCTGTCTTTGTACTTTTCAATAACATCATAATTTGTTACAACATGATTAATAATATCATTTACAACCGTGCTTGGATTGATATGAGCCTGTTGGCAGTTAACCGTTGCCGCAAAATTTGCAACAGAAAGCACCAAATTTTCTAAAATAGCCTTTACGCAATCGTCAATGCTTTTATAATGAAGATAAAATGTGCTCTTATTGATACCGGCGTCATTGCACACCTTAACAACTCGAACCTCGTTTAAATCCTTATCTTTTGTTTGTTCCAAAACAGATACTAAAATTGCCCGTCTTGTTCTCACAATTCTTTTATCCATTGTCTTTGCCTCCTTGTGAAAACTTATGATTTGCTTATTGCATTATGTTAGCATACAATTCGACATTTTTCAACAAAAATATCAGCAAATTAACAACCCAAAAACAAAAAATTCCGTACACCGAGGGTATACGGAATTCAAATTCAAATTAGCACTTAATTGCTTAATATTTTTGCAAATTTTTTAAATGTCAATTTTTTACCATGCAAGGCCGGACTTTCACCATAACATCCGATAATTTTTTTGCAAATTCCCGATTGCCGTTAAATTACCAACCAAGACGCACAATTTCAATAGAGCATGAGCCTACGCCGAGTCTGTAACATTCGCTATGACCGCCCGGAGTAAATATATCGATTCTGCCCTGTCGTGACAATCCGCTGCCGCCACGGTCAACTACAGTATAATTTACACCGTCAACATTGATAACCGTACCGAGTGGCAACCAGTTACATGCAACATAATAAGGATTATCCATACCGTTTTTGATTTTCTTACCGGACGATGTAATTCCTCTTGAGTTGCCGTTGCATGTTGCACATGCACAATAGTGGCTGTATCTGCCTTTTATTACCTGACCCAATTTGTAGCCGTTTTTCGACTTTACGCCATTTGGCTTAACATCACTTGTTGAATCTTTATTTTCTTTTTTAGATTTTTTTACTTTTTTTGTTCCTACAACAACTTCTTTTTGAGTTGCCTGTTTAATTACGGTTCGTGATACTTCGGCAGAATCCTTTTTCTTTCCGTTAACATACTTAACCTGATATGTTACCTCTGCCTTGCCGTTTTCACCCTTTGTGAGCACCTTTGTTTCGCCCTTTTCAAGAGTGTTATCCTTTGTTTCAACTGTTGAATACTTAACGGTTTCTGTCTTTTCCTCTGTTTTGTATTCAACTCTTTTAACCTTAACTACAAGGTCCTTTTTAAGTTCTGTGTCAACAGAAGGTTCTGTGTAGTCATCCTTACCGAGGGTTACGCCTGCGGTTTTAAGAAGGTCTGCAACGGTTCCGCTTGTTAAAGCGTACTTTGTTTCGTTTCCGTCAACCTTAAGTGTTACATACTGAGCAGATGTAATTTTAATCACCATACCGTCAGTAATCTCTGTATTAAGGCTGTAATTGATTTGATCATTGTTGTTTACGCTGATGCCAAGGCTTGCAAATGCGTCGCCTACTGTGTGCGAATAAACCTGATATGCGGTAATGTTTCCGTCAAACTCAACATAAATGGTGTTAAGTCTGTTTACCGTTATACTGCCGCCCTCCGATTCTTTAAAATCGGTTATGTCAAGCTTATCGCCTGCCGATAAAATAATACCTGCGGATTTGAGAATCTCGATAGGTTCCGTCTCGTTTGTAGTAACGGCAACACTTCCTGAGCCGTCAACAATGTTAACAGTGTATTCATCCGATGTTTTGGCAAAAGCCGTACCGGCAAACATTGTGACAAGAAGCACAAGCGCAATTACTATTGTCAGGATTGTTCTGAAAGAACGCTTACCTGCAAATGATTGGTTAGTCATCTTAATCTCCTTACTTTCTTAACAAGTGAATTTGGCATTTGTGGATTATATTTCCGAACTGCCTAATATCATTTTGTCACGAACGCTTGCTATTATAGCGGTTTTTACCAACAAGTCAAGTTGAAACTATATTCATTTTTGTGCAACATCAACAAATGGTTACAATCGTAATATTATTGTAACTTTTAAAATGTCCATATCTTGTGGTTCTAAACTTTTACGCTTTATCACGCTAAATCAAATATTTGGGAAAGGTGACGAACTTCTTACAAAGCCTTACGATTTTGTAACAATTTTGTATTGGTAAAATTTGCCAAACTCAACATATAGTGTAGTTTTGCCAAAATTATAATTTTTATGTCTATATATAGAATTTCGCAAAATATTTTATTGATAATTATTTCACAAACTTTTTCGTTTTTTTCATCCTGTTTTGTGCCCGACTTTTCGCTATATATATTATAATATATAAATTATATACATTAATAAGAAAAACCCGTTCGACACAATTCGTCAAACGGGAATTATATATCGTCATGCAAAAGTCAATTATAATTTTTGCAACTTTGCATAGTTTGCCATAAGTTTTTTGGTGCCTGCCTTATCAAACGCAATTTCCATAAGAATATCATTGCCCATAGGCTTTGCAGAAATTACAACACCTGTGCCGAATGAAGCGTGGCGAACCGTATCGCCCACCGCATAAGAAACACCGCTTGCCTGTGGCTTTGCACCGCCTACCTGACCGAATGCGTGAGCCGCCGTAGAGCTGCGTCTTGCGTCGCCGATAGGAGTAGACCTGCTGTACTTGTGCGGCTTTGCCGGTGAACCGAAATGGTCGCCGTAACCGCCTGCTGAGGTGCCGAAGGTCGATTGCATTCTTACCGTCTTATCTTCGCAAATATCGGTCGGGATTTCGCCTACAAAGCGAGAAAGCATATTTCTGTTTGTTGTGCCGTAAAGCATACGCTGACGGGCAGATACAAGGTAAAGCTTCTCTCTCGCACGGGTAATGCCGACATAAGCAAGACGGCGTTCTTCCTCCAAATCCTCATCGCTGTACATACTTTGGTTGCCCGGGAAGATACCTTCCTCCATACCCGGAATGAACACAACCGGGAATTCCAAGCCCTTTGCCGAGTGCAAAGTCATAAGCACAACGCTGTCCTCATCCTCATTGTACGAATCAATATCCGACACAAGGGCAACATCTTCAAGGAAGGTTTGGAGTGTGAAGTTTTCGTCCTCTTCCTGATACTTGACGAACATTGACGAAAGTTCCTGAACATTGGCTTTTCTGTCGTCTGCTTTTGTAGGGTCGTCCTCTTCAAGATATGCAAAATACTCGGTCTGCTCCAAAATTTCCTGAAGCAAATCGTTTACGCTCATTCCGTCCTCTAAATCCTCACGGAAGCCGTTAATCATATTACAAAACGCCTTGAGCTTGTTCGCACTTCTCTGTGTCTTTGCAAACTCGTCTGCCTGCTCGCACACCTCAAAAGCCGTCATTTTGTTTGCGGCGGCAATTTCCAAAATATAATTGAACATAGTGTCGCCGATGCCACGCTTTGGTGTGTTGATAATACGCTGAAGCCGAACATTGTCGGCTGTGTTGTTGATGAGTGCAAAATACGACACAATATCCTTGATTTCCTTGCGGTCGAAGAAACGGTTGCCGCCGATAATTCGATAAGAAATACCCGATTTTGCCATCATAATTTCTATGTTTCGGCTCTGTGCATTCATACGGTAAAGCACCGCATGGTCCTTGTAACTCATTCCGTTTTTAACATTTTCGTTGATTTGGTCAATAATGAACTGTGCCTCGTCAAGCTCGTTGTTTGCGGTATAAAGCACAATTTTATCGCCGTCTTTACCTGCATATGAGCGAAGTCGCTTATCGGCAAGCCTTGTTTTATTGTTGGCAATAACAGCATTTGCGGCGTCAAGAATATTCTGCTTTGAGCGATAATTTTCGGCAAGTTGAAGCTGAATAACCTTTACGCCCTCGTCCTCGTATCTTTCCTTAAAACGCATAATATTCTCGATTGTAGCGCCTCTGAAGCGGTAAATGCTTTGGTCGTCGTCACCTACAACGCAAATATTATGATACTCGCCTGCGAGAAGATAAGTAAGCACATACTGTGCATAAGAAGTATCCTGGTACTCGTCAACAATTATGTACTTGAATTGGTGCTGATAAGTTTCCAAAACATCGGGATTTTCCTTGAGAAGTCGAACCGTGTTGAAAATCATATCGTCAAAATCCATTGCGTCCGAACGCAAAAGTTCCTGCTGATAATCACGGTAACATTCGGCAATTTTGGATTTTCTGAAATCGTTTTGATTGGTGTGCTTGTATTCTCTCGGGTCAATAAGGCTGTCTTTTGCACGGCTTATCTCCGTCAAAATCGCACGGTGATTGAGAAACTTGTCATCAATTCCGAGATTTTTCTGCACACGCTTCATAACACGCTTTTGGTCGTCGGTGTCGTAAATAGTGAAGTGCTGAGTATAACCGAGCCTGTCACCAAAACGGCGGAGCATACGACTGCACATACTGTGGAAAGTCTGCGCCCAAATGTCGTTTGCTTCAGGACCGATTGTATTTTCAAGTCTTTCTTTAAGTTCGCCTGCCGCCTTGTTGGTAAAGGTGATGGCAAGCACCTGCCACGGACGGGCATAGCCGTCTTTGATTATATGTTCAATTCGCTTTACAACAGTTGCGGTTTTGCCCGTACCGGCACCTGCAACAACAAGCACAGGTCCGTCAACAGTGTCGATAACCTGCTGTTGCTCACGATTTGGCTTTACTGCGTCTTTGTTCATAATAAATATCCTTTTACTGTTAAAAACAGAGGTGGAACATATGCGCCACCTCTATTTATAATCGTTATATTGTGTTTAATTTAACCGAGAAGGGTAAGCAAAATACCTGCGGCAACGGCTGAACCGATAACGCCCGATACATTTGGACCCATAGCGTGCATAAGAAGGAAGTTTGAAGGATTTTCTGCCTGACCAACCTTTTGTGATACACGAGCCGCCATAGGAACCGCAGATACACCTGCCGAACCGATAAGCGGATTAATCTTGCCCTTGGTGATGACATACATCAACTTACCGAAGAGTACACCGCCGGCTGTACCGAATGCAAATGCGATAAGACCGAGAAGTACAATCTTCAAAGTGTTGAGGTTGAGGAATGACTGGGCAGATGTTGTTGCACCTACCGAAAGACCCAAAAGAATTGTTATGATATTCATAAGTTCGTTTTGAGCCGCCTTTGCGATACGCTCTGTCTGTCCGCTCTCTTTAAGAAGGTTACCGAGCATAAGCATACCTACAAGAACTGCGGCATCCGGAAGAAGAAGCGAAACGATAACCGTTACCATAATCGGGAACAAAATCTTTTCAAGCTTTGAAACCGGACGAAGTGTGCCCATAACAACGCTACGCTCTTTTTTGGTTGTGAGTGCCTTCATAATAGGCGGTTGAATAACAGGTACAAGTGCCATATAGCTGTATGCCGCCACGGCGATTGTACCCAGCATTGCCGGAGCAAGCTTTGATGTTACGAAAATAGCCGTAGGTCCGTCTGCACCGCCGATGATAGCGATTGAGCCTGCCTGCTGAGGGTTGAAGCCCAAAACAATGGCGATAACATAAGCAACAAAAATACCGAGCTGAGCAGCAGCACCGAGAATAAATGATGACGGGTTTGCGATAAGTGAGGTGAAGTCGGTCATAGCACCGATACCAAGGAAGATAAGCGGAGGATAAATACCCGCTTTAACACCGAAGTAAAGGAAATCCATAAGACCCGGCGTCAGCGTATTGCCTGCCGCATCTGTCATTCTGCCGGCTACCAAATCAATAAATCCCTGCAAATCGTGATACTGTACGGCAAGGTTTGCGCCCGGCAGGTTTGCAAGGAGCATACCAAATGCGATAGGTATCATCAAAAGAGGTTCAAAGCCTTTCTTAATTCCCAACCAAAGGAAGAAGAAAGCCACAATAAGCATAATTAAGTTTTTGTATCCGCCGTCTGCGGTAAAGAAGTAAGCGTATCCGCTGTTAACAAGGATACTTTTAACTACTTCCCATACACCTTGTAATATTTCCATAAAACCTGTTTGTCCTCCTTAAAACGGTCTGGTATTGTCCACAACAGCCGCCTGTGCCCAAGGGTTACGGGTGGTAATAGGACTTGTTTTTCTTGTTACGCTGCGAATAACCGCAGAACTGCCCTCCATTGAATAAACGGCTGCACTGATTGCCGCAACAACTTCGCCGCTTATGCCTTCTTCAACAACGGGAGCAGGTGCACTTACAGGAGCAGGAGCCGCCGGTTTTGCATTTGACAAATCCGCCTCCATGGCACTTTGCATTTTTTTAGCTTCATTTTTCTTTGCCTTTGCCTGCGACTTCGACACGATTGAACCGAATGCGTAAAAAACACCGATTAATACAAGAAGTGTGCAAAGAACAATTCCGAGTCCGGCAACGATAACGGTTGCGGTAAAAGTTACAGACCTGTCCGCAATAATGCCTGTTGCCAATGTTATAGTATCCATACAACAATATCCTCCATATAAAATTTCATACATCCCTCATTATATAGCATTGCCAAACTTTTTTCAACAATTATTTTATATAAAAATATTAAAAATACTTAAAATTACTATTGATTTTCTCATCAAAAGTGTATATAATAATATTATCGATCCTTTGGAGGTGGGTTATGAGCAAAGAAGCACTTATAATTGCAATCCTTATAGCGCTTATCATCCTTTGGTTTACAGAAACTTTAGGGATGCAAAAAACCTCACGAATTCTCGCCGGAGCGATTGATCTTGGTTTCGCAGTATTGCGTTGACAATACTATATTTAATAATTAATAAAAAAACGCATTCTTCCCAAATCGGATGCGTTTTTTTATTTTGTCCAAAAGCAACAAAAAAGAGGCGAACACAGTTCGCCTCAGCAATAATTTAAATGTCATCTTGTTCTGACAGTGATTTCGCCCGAACGGAGAACATCGTGTGTGCCGTCGGGAAGAACAACCTCAAGTCCGCCGACATCATCAATGCCAACCGCAGTTGCAGGAGTAATAATTCCGTTTTTGATAAAATTAATATCCTTGCCCACAATCATACTGTGAGAACGGTAATAATCAATAAATGCACTGTAATCACCCGTTACGATTCCGTTGAGTTCGTTTGCAACGGTTGCGATAAATTCGGCTCTTTTAACCGGTGCTTCAAGGCACGCCGCATTTTGCACATCCGACGGGAAGCTGTGAGTTTTGAGATTAACCCCTATGCCTATCACAACCGACTCGACCGTCTGCGTTTCAAAATTTGTTACGGCTTCGGTCAATATGCCGCAAATCTTTTTGCCGTCTATATAAACATCATTAACCCACTTGATTTGCGGAGTAATGTCGGTCAGCTTTTCAATAGCCTTGCACACGGCAACCGAAGCGGCGGTTGTAGCCGTTACGGCATTTTGAAGTTTTGCCATTGGGTGAACGACAAGGCTCATATAAATTCCCGTTTTTGCCGGAGAATAAAAACTCTTGCCCTGTCTGCCCCTGCCTGCCGTTTGCTCCTCGCCCACAACAAGAAGCGGCTTTGTGTCACCGTCGGTGATAATACGCTTTGCCTCGTTGTTTGTGGAATCTATGCTTTTGTAAAAAGCCACATTGCAATCAAAATCTATATACTTTTTAAGTTCGTTTTCATTTAAAATATCGTTATTTGCGTCAAACATATAGCCACGGTTTGTAACCGCTGTAATCGTGTAACCGTCCGCCTGAAGTGCCTTGACGGCTTTCCACACACCTGCACGGCTTTTGCCGAGATTTTGTGCAAGTTCCTCGCCGCTGACATAATCTCCGCTGTGTTCGGACAAATAATTCAAAATTTCTTCTTTAAGTGCCATAATATTAATTACATTATATATAAGTGTTTACAATCATTTTTTAATATAAAATATTGCAAATGTTTTAGGTCCGCAATGAGATGAAATAGTACAGCCCGCATCTGCCACAATCACCTGATTGAACTTGTCCTTGCCCTCGATAACGCCCTTTGCAAAAGCTATTATCTGCGACGACACTCCGCCACTCTCTGCAATAACAACACGGTCGGGCTGAATTCGTTTTATCTCGTTCATACGGTCGGCGATATACTGCTTGTACACAATTTCGGTTTTGCCTCGGTATTTTTTTGAAACCTCAAGTTTGCCGGTTTGATTGTCAACGGCGATTGACGGCTTAATTCCGAGAACATTTGCACCGAACCTTGCAACAGACGAACATCTGCCGCCCTTGTGAAGATATTCAAGTCCGTCAAGGACAAAAGTTGCGCTCACCTTTGGCACAAGTTTTGTAACCCTGTCGGCTATTTTTTTTGCATCCATGCCCTTTGCACGGTAATCGCAAGCCTTGAGAACCAAAAGGCCCTGTGCTGTGCAAAGTGTTTTTGAATCAACGCAAAAAACATTGTCAAATTCGCTTGCCGCAACACACGCATTTTGAAACGAAGACGAAAGTCCCGAAGAAAATCCGATGTGAACCACCTTTTTGCCTTCATCGGTCAACTGCTTAAAAACCTCAAAGTATTCGGCAGGCGTTACTGCCGAGGTTTTTGGAAGCTTACCCGTTTTTTCAACAAACGAATAAACATCATCGGGTTTAATATCAACACCGTCACGATACACCGTATCACCCAAAAGAACGGTAAGAGGCACAACGGTTATATCATTTTCGTCTATAAACCTCTGCGGCAAATCACAGGTAGAGTCGGTTGTAATTGCAATATCTTTAACATTAGTCATCTATTACTTAACTCCAAAATTAATTTTCAGCTTACTTATATTATCCCTCTTATACGGCTGATCAAACTTAATTGTTAAAATTTCCGCACCTTTATCGGATTGAGAAATTTCTGCCGTGTAAGCAACATCATAATTATTTGATTGAACATTATTTAATGTCAAAAGCAGCGAATATTCTTTTCTTTTTACAAGCTTTTGACTGAACTTATATCCCTTTTTGGCATAAAGCTTAACACCGTCTTGAAGAACAACAATTTTGCTAAGTTTGTTCAAATCGCTTGAATTTTTTGAAAAATCATCTGTTTCAAGTTCGGATGCAACGGTTGCGTCATATTGAATATAATCAATTACCTTGTCGCCGCCGGCAGATTTATTGGCATTTTTCCAAACCGATTGCCATTCCTTGTTGTCATAATCGTATCTATACGCACCGTATTCCATATTCGGCTTAAATGACATGGTTTGATTTACAATAAACACTTCCTTAGAGTCTTTTGTAATAGAAAGCATGCACTTTACAAATCCTGCCTGCTGAACCTCGCTCGTTTCCTTATACTTAATATTTATAGGAAATGTAACAAAAATTCCGTTATCTTCAACCGTGTACTCGGCAGCACCACGCTCCCAACTGCTTATGGTGAGATAATTACCGCTTTCATCCTGTAAGGTATGAAACGGATTGTAATATCCGGTAGGAACGCCTGTTTTTCTGTCATATGCCATTTCCTGATATGAATAGCAAAGAGCCGCATATCCGATTTTTTTGCACTCTTTTGACTGACTGATTTCGACTTTTACATTTTCATCAACTATCTGCTTGGTTGATGACCTTGTCATGGCATTAACTTTGTATTTTATTGTGCCGTTTTCTCTTACAATTTCCGTAAGAGCATAAACACCGTACACATAACTGCCGTCATCATTAATGTCATCAACAAGTTTAATTATAATTGTATCCTTTTTATCATCGTCAAGCTTTCTGAAATAAAGTTCCGGCTTTTCAACATCAATATATCGGCTCCAATTTTCAAAAGTGTAGTCAACACCCTTATGAACCAAAATCACATTGTTATCTTGCTTATAAAAATGGTAGTCTTTTTTATTATTTTCAACAAGAAGTTCTCTGTCACTTCCCCTTTCGGTTACGGCAACCTTGCTTACCGTTGCAAGTGCCGCAGCACTTCTGTCGGTTTTAACAGCCTTTTCAGCCATAAAGTATGATACAAAAACAGCACAAACCGTAAGTAAAAACACCAAAAATATATCTGCAAATTTTTTCATTAACAACTCTCGTTTCTATTTTGAATAAACTTCTTCATAATCAAACGGAACTTTTTCTCCGTGTTCAATGTGATAACATTGATTTTTTGCAAGTGCAAATATGTACTTATCATGCCTGTAAGAATCGGAATAAACATCCTCAATTTCCAAATCTTCGGGCTTGTGTGCTTCATAAAGACGACGCACCTTTTCATCGCCCCTGCAATTTTCGCCAATTATAACACCTGTTTTAGGATTGTGGCGGGTGCAAATCAGTTCGTCAAAATCAAGTCTTTTTGCAACTTCGCCAAGCAAAAAATCGGGGCTTGCACTGATGACAATACTGTATCTTTTTCTGTCATAAAACCACGGGTGCACTTTTTTTATATACTTGTCCCAAAATTTTTTGACTGCCTTCTCTTTTGGAATAAGCGGTAAAAAAAGGTAGCATATGCGTTTGAACAGCGTAAATCTGATTATTCCGAGTCCCATAAGAAGTCCTGCAATTGCAACAATCGGCAAAATAATCATACACCACGGATAATGCACCATACAGTACACAAAAAACAGCGTACCGCTGTCAAACGGCACTATTGTTTTGTCAAAATCATAAATATCAACTTGCATATTATACGTCGCTTTCATCAAATGAGATTTCCAAATTTTTATGTGTCGGAGTGAATTTTGTGAGCTTCACCCCTGCTGACAAAAACATCTTTTTACTGGCAAGAGTGCTTTCGGTTTCGGCATATTTATCCGACATATAAACAACCTCTTTTATACCGCTTTGAATGATAGCCTTTGCACACTCGTTGCACGGAAAAAGTGCAACATAAATTCTTGAACCGCTGAGATTGTGACCGCCCGAATTCAAAATTGCATTAAGTTCGGCGTGGCAAACAAACGGATATTTTGTATCGTTTGAACAATCTGCACTTCTCTCCCACGGATATTCGTCATCACTGCAACCGCGAGGGAAGCCGTTGTAGCCGACCGACATAATTTTGTTGTCGTCGCTTACGATACAGGCACCGACCTGCGTACTTGGGTCTTTGCTTCTCATAGAAGAAAGAAGCGCAATACCCATAAAATATTCATCCCACGAAATATAATTTTCTCTTTTCGGCATAATTATTCTCCTTAATCAAGAGCAGAAACAAATTCGTCAAGCTGCGGACATTCCACATCCTCAACTCTGCCCTCATCAACAAGCTTTGCAACCTCAGGGTCAATCGGCAACTTTGCAAGAACGGGAACGCCGAGTTCCTTTGCGGTTTCGTCAATTTGACTTTCGCCGAAAATGTTATGCTTTTTGCCGCAATCCGGGCATTGATAATAGCTCATATTTTCAACAAGACCGAGGACAGGAACATTCATAATCTTTGCCATATTAAACGCTTTGTTGACAATCATTTTTACCAAATCCTGCGGAGTTGACACAATAACAATTCCGTCAACAGGGAGGCTCTGGAACACGGTAAGTGCAACATCGCCCGTTCCCGGAGGCATATCAACAAAAAGATAATCAAGTTCGCCCCAGTTAACATCGGTCCAAAACTGCTCGATAACACCCGAAATAACAGGTCCTCTCCAAACAACAGGGGAATTGACATCCTCAAGAAGAAGGTTGATTGACATCATCTTTACGCCTGTTTTTGTAACCGTTGGCAAAAGTCCCGTGTCATCCTGCATGGCTCTTGAAGTTATACCAAAGGATTTTGGCACGGAAGGTCCTGTAATATCGGCATCAAGAACGCCGACCTTGAGTCCTGCCTTTTGGCATTTTGCGGCAAGAAGACAACTTACAAGGCTTTTGCCTACGCCGCCCTTACCCGATACAACGCCTATAACCTTTTTGATATTTGAATTTTTATTCATAGGTTTAAGAAAACTCTGCGGTTCTTTTCTCTCTCCGCAGTTGCTCGAACAAGTCGAGCAATCGTGTGTACATTCGCTCATATTTCCACTCCCAAGTGATATTAGTATTTTCTGATTACCATATTGACCTTGCCCAAAATCGACACTTCATCGACAATAATAGGCTCATAAACATCATTTTCGGGTTGAAGCCTGAAATGACCTTTTTCTTTGTAAAATCTTTTTACTGTTGCTTCGTCGCCGATAAGTGCAACAACTATTTCACCGTTTGATGCAGCCGGAGTTTGCTCAACAATTACTGTGTCGCCGTTCAAAATTCCGGCATTAATCATTGAATCACCCCTGACTTTGAGGGCAAACATATTTTTACCTTTGTTCTTTACAGGCACGGGAATATAATCCTCAATGCTCTCAACCGCCAAAATAGGCTGACCAGCCGTAACCGTACCGACAAGCGGCACATGATAAGCCTTTGTGTCAAAACCTTTTATGCGAACCGTTCTTTTCATCAAAGGGTCACGCTCAATATACCCTGCTTTTTCAAGCGTGTTAAGCATATACTGTGCGGATGACGGCGAATGATAATCCATAGCCGTTTCTATTTCCCTTACTGTTGGAGCAACTCCTCTTTCATCAAAATATTCTTTGATGAACTCCAGGCATTGCTTCTGCTTGAGATCCATTTTTTTCATTTGGCCCTCCGTCGCTATAATTATAATATACTTATTTTATACATCTTATTATACATTCATTATAGTATCACCGAAAAACGCCAAAGTCAAACAAATGTACCCTTTTTAATAAAAAATTCAAAAAAGATGATATTATTGAGAGGAATTTTACACTTTTAAAAATTTTTTTGAAAAAAGTGTTGACAAATCCATATTTTTACGCTATACTCTTGCTTGCAAGTCTAAACGGCTTTATAGCTCAGTTGGCTAGAGCACGCGGTTCATACCCGCGGTGTCACTGGTTCGAATCCAGTTAAAGCCACCAATTTGGCCCGGTGGTCAAGCGGTTAAGACACCGCCCTTTCACGGCGGTAACACGGGTTCGATTCCCGTCCGGGTCACCACAGAAGGAACATCATATTTGATGTTCTTTTTTATTTTATTAAAAGTATATAACAAAAAGCGAACGACACAGCCGTTCGCTTTCTGTTTATTGGATTAGGAGTAGAGAAATGTGAACAATTTACTTTTGAGCTAAGTTTAAACTGTTCCGAATATCCTCAACCTCAATTAAAAACATTCGGAGCAATTTAAGCCGAGGCTTAAATTGTTCATCAAGCACTAAGCAAGTGCTTTACCTAAATTTTCGCATTTTGCAATCGCTTCATCATCAGGAGCGTCATTGCAAATCACGCTGTTGCAAACCAAATCCGCACCGAAAGATTTGCAATCATTCTCCCATGTTTGCATCCACTCGCCGTCGCCCCATCCGTACGAACCGAAAAGTGCGATTTTTTTGCCTTTAAGCTTGCTTTTGCAAGAGTCAAACATAGGCTCAAATTCTGTATCTTCAAGCTGTTCGCAACCCATTGACGGGCAACCGAACGCTATAAAATCGTAATTGTCAACCATATCGGAATTGAACGACTCCGCCGTAAACAATTCAGGCTGTCCGCCTGCCGATTTTACACCCTCAACAACAGCGTCTGCCATAGCCGCCGTGTTGCCTGTTCCGCTCCAATATACAACTGCTGTTTTGCTCATAAATACACCGTCTTTCTTAAATCGCTGTAACGGTAAGCTTAGTTATGCTTCTGCCGCCAAGCCATAATTTTGTATATACTTCCTTGCATTTGTTGAATTTTGCAAATGTTTTAATCGCTTCACACTCGTTACAATACACCTTCCAGCAACCCGTGCACTTGCTGTTTTGCCCCGCATTGTCGATAAATCCTTTGACATCATCAAGCGGATAACCGAGGAAAATTCCGATTTCGTGCGGAAACTCATCCGTGTGCATAAGTCGACTTTTCAGCCTTTCAAGGCAGGTTTCAACATCGGTGCTTCCGTAACCGTATTGCATCAAAAATTCCGCAACACCGTTTTTTTGCAAATCAGACGCCAATTTTGATTTTCTCACGGCATAAACAAGAGCACACCTTTCACTTTTTTTCAGTACCAAAAGGCAAACACCCGTGCCTTGCAATTCCTTGTTTGTCCTTTCAACAGACGATGCAAGATGTGCATAGTTGTCAAACGGAATGTTCACAAGATTTGCTGTTTTAAGCGACGCAAGGGTCGGTGAGCAATGCTCTATCAGATACTTTTCAAGCATATATGTTCTTCCTGTATTGTATGCGAATAATTTATGTTTATCAGTTAGCATACGCTAACCGCATTGCCAAAAAATAAAAGCATTCAGCTTACATATTTCGGCATTTTGATTTGTTTCAATCAGTTAGCCATTGCTAACTACAAACACATAATACCATCTCATCGGGCATTTGTCAACACTTTTTTCAGAAAAATTTAAAACCGCCAAAACGCAAGAGCAATAAATATCATCAACACCGCCGATAATCCTTACAAAAACATAAAATAAAAAGCACGGCAGAAAATCATTGTAATGTAATGAGAAATACAAAATATTTAAGCAGAGCACCCATACAGAATTGCCACTGTGCCGGTTGAGGGTTTGGCACGGAGAAGCTCTGTTTAATGGGACTTTTGTATTTTGGGAGTATTACAAATTCATCCACCGCACTTGATAAGCAATATTAAATTTCCTACACTATACCACACATTCGACATTTAGTCAACTCTTTTTACAAAAATTGTACTAATTCGAAAAAAATTTTCATCAAACACCGACATAGGTGCAAAAGGAGAATAAAAACCGTACAGCTGTATAAATCTTGCAAATTCATTTTTAATCGGCATTCATTATTTCATAAACATTATACACTCGATTTGAATAAATCTTTTTTAGGTTTTTATCCTTGTTCATTGCGGAACATTGCTTTTTATAGATTTTATACACGACAGCATACTTATAATCACATTGATAAATATATTCGGTATAAGGAACTGTTTCCAATTCAAAATCAATAACTTTTTTGAGATAATTTTCTTTATTGTTTATTTTATCCGAAAACACCTCTGCTCTTGTATCGTTATAAGCTTTAAATCCCAAAAATTCAAGATACGAACCTTCATCGCCAAGATTAAATACCTTGACTCCCTCCGGATTTTCCTCATATTCGGCAAGAAAATCTCCAACATCAACCTTGTAACGCTGCACTTTGCTTTGTGCAACATAAGCATCAAAAACAGGTATAATCATCAATGCACACAACACAATTATCAACATATTTTTTGTGAAAGACTTAAGTCCGTTCAAATCATAAAAATATTCAAAAACCATTGCGGCAGGAATTATCAAAAACGAAAGTTGACGGGTAGACATCATTGCCATGAGCACAGTTCCGCCGATAAAAAAGACATACCTTAATTCGGTAGTTTTGCTCTTGTACAACCCATAGAGGCAAAACACTATTGTCAATACAATAAACAGGACATTTGACGAATCCAAACTCGGTGCACGCACCTCATTAATGAGTATCGCAAGTTCTTTAATATTCAGAGATTTTACAAGATACACTATGGATTCAAAGCCGTAAGGATTGATAAGTGCCACGAGAATACTGACAAAAAACGCAATCCATATCGGCAATTTTTTATATTCCGTTTGATTAAGGACCTTTACTTTTTCACAAACTTTTGCCGAAAATGAAAAATCAAACATATAAGGTAACATATATATAAGAAGTATAGGCCAAATTGTAGAATGAATTTGGATTTCAAGTAATGAAAGCAAAGGAATAACCGCCAGCAGCTTTACATTATGCTCTTTTACATATTTTTCAAGCACCAAAACTTCGACAGCCAAAAAAAGATATGTAAAAAGTTGCGGTCGAGTATACATAAACTGACCCATAAAAATATTCATAACAGCTATTGTAAACATATGCTGAGTGCTTGCCTTCGGTCTGATGTACTCAAGAAGTTTGTACATAACAACATTAAAAGCCAAATATACAATCAGGCAAAATACTTTAAGTGCAAGCCTACCGCAATATTTATATATTACCCAAAATAAAATGCAGCACAGCCATTTTTGAAATGTAAAATGCATTCCCTCATGAACAGTAAACGGTTCAAATTCGGGATAAAGACCGTTTTTGAGTATATAGCGTCCGTGATTAAGCATAAACCATGTGTCGTTGTCCAAATCACGAATTAAAAAAATCGCCGTAGGAACAGCTATTGCAATAATTAATAACAAAATTTTCCGTACTTTTTCTGCTTTTATTTCCATATTATTTCTCCCATATAGATTTATAAGCAGTATACCATTTATAAAATAAATCGTCAATAGTCACACAAATATCGACTTATGAAGGAATCTATTTTTCTTTTATCACTTGCAAAAAAACACTTATAATGATACTATTATTTTA
>ERZ1026864.353-NODE-353-length-29654-cov-7.949052_pt1 | contig 29654 bp, 47 predicted proteins | sample MGYA00380162_ERZ1026864 | MGnify/ENA primary metagenome ERZ1026864 (study PRJEB33269, sample SAMEA4719798) | human gut metagenome | biome: human-associated habitat; feature: organic feature; material: feces | place: Cameroon | collected 2013-10 ... | reverse complement strand
GTTGTAAATGTCAAGCATTTCGTAATGCCTGTCGCTGTACTCACGCGTCCCAAGCCAGGCCTCGGCCGTAGAGACGACCTTCTGTCTCAATTCTTTTTCTGTCATTTCCATGTCCCTCCGACCTTGATTTTTGCCACGGCGTCTTTCCAGACGCCGCCGACCTTGACCTTGACCTGCGCTGGTCTCCAGACGCCGCCGACCTTTAAATAAATCGTAGCGCCGAGCAGCGCAGGCGCATTGAAGGTTGTCGAATCGTCGTCGCGTGCGTACAACCCAACGAATACAATAATAGGCACGTTCGCCCCGGCTTCGCCGGTGAAATAGGCCGTCGTCGAGCCGTTGCTGCTTGTGCCTTTGATTCCCGTCTCCGGTTCGCCGGCAACTCCGCCAATGTCGCAGCGGAGATACAAATCGGTGAAGTTGTACCTGTAATGCTGCCGCGTCTCGGCAACCTTAACGGCAAAGCCCTTCCCGTTCAAACGCGCGGTATAAACGACGCTCGTGATTTTCAGGTTGTTGTTCTCCCAGCTCGTTGTGCCGACCTGCGTCCACTCACTGCCGGACGGCAGCTCAGGCGCCGTTCTGCTCCATGCCATTTCGCTCACCCCTTAGGAATACATAAGATATTCATCGCCGTCCACGCCGAGATCGGCGGACGGCTCCGTCGTCCCGTCATAGCGCATATGGCCGGCGTAAGTGCCGGAGAAGATCCAGATGTTGTTGTCGATCTTTTTGAGGTCGATATACTTCTTCGCGGGGACGGCGATGGAGCCGGTCGCGCTCTCCGTCTGCCCCTTGGCAACGTTGACCGGCGTGCCGATGCCCTCCCACTCGAAGGTGAACGGGTCGTTCGCGAAAAGCCGCGTCTGCCAGTTCGGCGGCAGCAGCGCCGAGACCTCCGCGGTCAGCTTGATCGTCATGGATGTGCCCCACACCCAGACGAGGGCGTTTCCCCACGCGAGATCGGGCGTTGAGCCGGGCGTGCTGATCGCGAGCTCGGTGCCGAAGCGTGCGTCGTTCGTCAGCTGGGCGACGCCGACGCGGGCGCTTGTGAGCGAGGAAACGACGCCGGTGATGCCGGCCGTGCCGAGCGACAGGACGCAGAAGGCGGCCTGGTAATGCGTGCCCGCGGTGTTGATGTCCTGCTGCTCAAGCGCGGCGAAGGCGTCGAGCGAGGCGGCGTACTGAATTTGGAATTGCGCCTGCTCGAAGCTCGTCTTCGTGGCGGCGCGCGTGAGATCGATGTCGATAACGATGCGGGCGTAGCCGGAGGTCGCGCCCGTGACGGAGAGCGTCTCACCGGAGGTGCGCAGCTCGCGCGTGCCGATGAGGAGGCTGCCCGCGGCGACGGAGAGCGTGGCGGCGGCGAAGGTGATGCCGCAGCCGGTGAGGATGCCGTCGGCGAGCATGGCGCCGTAGAGGCGGCCGTCGTCGGACGGCGTGATCTTCTGATTGGCGAAGGTGATGCCGGTGAGGCTCATTTGATCATCCCTTTCAGTTTTTCGGTCGCGGTGAGCAGCAGCTCGCCGCTGCGGTAGTAGAAGCGCCCGTCGGTCGAGCGCGTGCCGACGTACGAAATGTAGCTCGTGAGGATCTCGCCGTAGACGGCGAAGGTGCATGGGTCGAACACGGCGAACTCCCGGTCGGACCAGAATTCAATTTTATGGGAGCTCGCGGCCTTGGCGAAGCGCTCGGCGGCTTTCGTGGCGGGGTCGTCTTTTGCCGAGACCGGCAGCGTGAGCCACGCGCCGGAGACGCGCCGCGCGGGCGGCGACGTGACGACCGCGCCGCTCTCGGTGAGATAGAAGTCGGCGGTCACAATGTCGTAAACGGTGTTGCCCTCATCGTCCTTGACGTAGGTGATCTTGCCGGTCACCGGGTCCGTGCTCTCGATGCGCGCGACGCTGTGGCGCGTCGTGATCTTGGCAAGGCCGCTGTCCGAGTAAGCCACGGAGGCGAGCTGCGAATGGCCGTCGTTGAACGGGACGGCCTGCGCGGTCTTGGAGACGGGCGTGAGCGTGAGGGTGAGCGTGTCCTCCTCAAACGTGAACACCGGCTTGATGCCGCGCATTCGGCGCAGCAGCCGGAGATAGTCCGAGATTGCATAGAGACCGTTGCCGTCCGTCTCCGGCGGGAGAAAAGCGGATGTGTCCAAATTGGACACGCTGAGATAGGGCAGCGCGTACTGCTTGTCCGGCTGCGCGATGTAGTTCGCCGTCAGCTCCGCGGCGGCGAACGCGCCGCCGCTGCCGCTCGCCGGCGCGGTGTAGGGCAGCAGGCGGGAAAATGCTTCGCCGGGCGCGGCGAGAGCGAGCAGCGTGCGGCCGTCCTGCGGCGTCACGGTCGTTATCGTGTAGATCATGCCGTTGATGACCGCCCACGAGCCCGCCAGCGAGCGCTGCACGCCGTTTCCGACGACGGTGACGGTGCTGCCCTCCTGCTCGGCGGAGTCGATACACAGCGAGCTGGAGAGCGGCGTGAGCGCGGCCACGGTCACAAAGTCGGAGAATCGTTTGATGAAAAGCATTTTAGACGCTCCTGTAGTAGTAGAAAACCTTCACGTCCGCCGCGCCGGAGATCGCCGCCTGCGCCGCGATGGTGAGCGTGCAGGGCTCGGTGAGCGGCAGACGGAAGAACGGCTCGCCGTCGAGATCGATCTTGGAGAGCAGGTCCGTCGCCGCGCCCGACGCGGAGATCTTCCGAACGTAGCTGTCCAGATAGTCCGTGGAGAAGAGCAGCGTCTCACCGGCGGCGATGGTGTCGGAAATGCGGCAGGCGCCGTAGAGCTTTCCGGTGAGCTGCCCGGTGAGGGAGATGACCGGCGAGGCCGCGCCGCCGTAGAACGTGACGGAGATCGCCGCGGGGACGTGGCCGTCCGGGTGCAGCGTGCCGGAGAGCGAGGCGGTAGCGTCCTCGCCGTAGATGAGCTCGTCGGTGTAGATGATGTCGTAGCGCAAGGACTCGTCCGCGCTCTGCGAGGCGAGGTCCAGCCGCGTGGCCGCGGCCTTGAACCACGGCGAGCGCGCGAGCAGGGAGAGCTCGCACGCGAGAAAGGCGTGCTCGTCCAGCTCGCCCTTGCTGATCGCCTGCACGTCCACGCGGCGGTGGAATTCCTCCGCGCCGTAGGGGCAGTAGACGAGCTCAAGGTCGCCCGCGGCGGCGAGCCAGTTGATGAGCTGGCGGTAGGCCGCGTAAGCCGGGCGGACAAAGAGCAGCGTCGCGTGCGGGGCGCTCTGCGGCTCGTTTGCCGAGCTGACGCCGACGAAAAAGCCGTTCTGCAGATCGGCGTATGTCTGCGCGAGCGTGACGCCGAGGCCGGTCGGGTCGGTAAGATAGACGCCCTTCTCGCCCTGCAGCGGCCAGCGCTCGCCGGAGCTGTTGAGAAAATAGAATTTCCGCATCAGATCGCCTCCCCAAATTCTCTGTTGACGCGGGAAATGAGGTAGTCCACCTCGTCCTCGGAGAGCGTCTGCGCGTAGACGTTGACGACGACGCCGCCACCGCCGCCGGAGCCGCGGGAGGTGCGCCATTTGTCGGCCTGCGAAGAAGTGAGGACGGCCTCGTTTGCGTGCAGCACGGCGGGGAATCCGTCATAGGGCACGCGCCACAGACCGGAGCGCAGCGGCGCGGCGGTCTTTCCGCCGCCTCCGCTGCCTCCCGTGGGCGTTCCACTGACACCAACATCCACGCTGAGGCCGCCGAACAGGTTGTCCCAGATGCCCTTGAACCACGCCTTCAGCGATTCCCAGGCGCTGGCGATGCCTTGCTTGATTTTTTCAACAGCGTTCTTGCCGATGTTCACGATGTCCTCCGCTTTTTCCTCAAAGCCCTGCACGAGGGCCTTGACGGCCTCCCCGGCGGCGATGATGAGCTCCGGCAGCGCCTCGATGAGGCCCTGCACCAGAGCGAGGATCAGCTCAAGGCCGGAGGCGACGAGCTGCGGGGCATTCTGCACGAGCGCCATGAGCAGCTGCGAGATCATCTGCACCGCGGCGGGGATGAGCTCCGGCAGCGCGTTCGTGATGCCGGTGATGACGTTGTTGAGAAGGTCGAGCCCGGCGGTGAGAAGCTCCGGCGCATTCTCGATGAGAAAGCCGACGAGGGACATGATGACGCCCACGGCGGCGGTGCCGATGCCGGGCGCGGCGGCAATGAGGCCGTCCGTGAGCGTCTGGAGGATCTCTCCGGCACTGGCGAGGATCGTGTCGAGATTCGCGGCGATGCCGCCGCCGAGTGCGGTGAGAATATCGCCGCCCATTTTGAGGTACTCAGGCAGCTTTGCGGAGATCTGCTGCACGCCCTTGGCGAGAAAATCGCCGACGACGGCGCCCATCTTCTCGGTGTCGCCGCCGGTCTCGGTCATGGCCGCGGAGAAGTCGTTGAGGATCTGCGTGCCCTCGGCGGAGAGCGATTCGAGCGCCGGAAGCAGCAGCGAGCCAAGCGCGGCCTTGGCAGCGCCGGAGGCGGTCGTCAGGCCTTCAAGATTCTCTCCGATCTGGGCGTACTGAGCGTAAAGCGGCTTTCCGTCGTCGCCCTTGGCCTGCGCCGCCTCGACGGCAAATTTGCCGAGTTGCTGGAAGCCCTTGGCGGCAACGACGGCCGCGCCGCCGGCTGCCACCAGAGCGCCGACCGTGCCGCCGACGATCAGCTTGCCGGTGGCCTTTGTGACGGCCAGCGCGCCCTTTGCGACGGCGGAGAACGTTTTGCCGAGAGCCTTGGCCGCGGCGTTCTGCGTGAGCATCGCCTTGGTGTTGGCCTGCAGCGCATTCTCGGTGTTGATGACCGCGGCGCGCGCCTGGTTGAGCTCCTGTCGGTATTTCTGCGCCTGGGCGCTGTTTTTTCCGTAGGCCTGCTCGGCGGCCTTGAGCTGCTCGGAAAGCGCCTTCTCTTTTGCCTTCTGGGCTTCGAGCGTTTGCTTGAGGATCTTGTGCTCGGCGGTGAGCGCCTTGATTTTTGTGCTGTTCTTGCCGAACTCCGCCGTGACGACGGCCATTTCCGACCGCGTGGTCTTGAGAGAATTGTTCACGGCCTTCATCTGGTCGTTGAATTCCTTCTCGCCGGTCAGCGAGAGCTCGGTATCGATTTTTCTGGTTGCCACGGTCAATCATCTCCTTCCGCCCAGACGGGGGACTCGTCCCGCTTCGGCGGCGAGACGGCGGCGAGCATGTCGGAAAACTCCCCCGGCGAGAGAAGCAGCGCCTCGCGCACGCTCAAATTGAGGCAGCGCGCCGCCACGGCCAGCCACTGCGCCCGGATCGCGCCGGGGGATTCGCTTTTTTTTCGGCGTCCTCCCGCTCCCGCTCAAGGAGCACGAGGTTCACTTCTTCGTCCCGGTCCTCGGCGATCTCCCGCGCGAAGCCGAGACGGAACGCTTCGCGGATCGCGCGGCGCAGATTGACCGCGTCCGTCGGCGAGGCGGTGCGCATGAGGTATTCCGCGTCGAGCGTCGGCACGGGCGGGCGGTGGAGGTAGGCTCGCTGCGCCGCGCCCTGCTCGGAGAGCAGCGCCGCGAGATGGCAGCAGCTCTCCCAGCCGTCGAGCGAGGGGTCCATGCATTTGGTAGTCTCCAGCACGTCGCCGGTGCCGAACTGGTCATAGATCGAGAAGAGCGCGGCGGCGGTGACGGCGAGGACGTATTCGCCGCCGCGAAATTCATATTTCACAGAGCGCATAAGCGGCTCCTTTCGGTCAAAATGAAAAGCGGAGGCAGCCGCGACGGCTGCCTCCGTGCGTCAGGTCGGAGCGAACTGCGTTTTGATCCACGCGAGCGCGGAAGCCTCCGCGCCGTCGCCGGTAAACTCCTTGCGGGCGCGCCAGGAGCCGGTCGCGTCGGCGGAGCAGGCGAAGGAGACCGCGTTGTTCTGCACCGTGATGCTGTCGGCGCGGGTCGCGGCGTCCGATTTTTCGGAGGACGCGATCGCGCAGACGCGGCGGAGGAACGTGGCGCGAAAGACCACGGACTTGTCCTTGAGAAGGACGGGCTCGAGATAGCCGTAGCCGCCGTAGGGCGCGTGGTCGTCCTTGCCGCTGTCCTCGCCGTCGGTCGAGGAATAGGTGTGGCCGTAGACGGAGGCGTTCAGCTCGAGATCAGAGCAGGTCGTCTCCACATCGACCTGCGCGGAGACAAAGGCCTCGTCGCGCAGCTGCTCGGTGTCGTCGCCATAGATGGAGAGCGTCGCGGTCGTGATCGCGAGCGTGCCCTTGACGGCGGCGCCGAGATCGAGAATGGTGGCGTCGTAGGTCGGGTGCGCGGCGTCGGGCTCGGCGGTGATCTTCGCCCAGAGCGCCTTGCGGATGCCGATCGGCACCTTTACGGTTTTGGTGTTGACTGCCATGGATTCACATCCTTTACAGATTCAAAGATTTGAGATAATCGTCCCAGACGGCGGCCTCGGCGGCGACGACCTCGTCGCTCGCCTCCTCATTGGCCGTTTCCATCCAGTGACGCGCCGCCATGCGCGGCGTGCCGTATTCCAGGACATAGGCGACCTCGGCATTGCTCTTTTTTCGGCCGCCCATGGCTTTGGTTTTGCGTATGCCGCGGTACTCGCTGCGTCGGTTGCCGTCCGGCGTGACGGCGACGATCGGCGCGTCGCCCTTCTTTCGCTTGGCCTTGATGCTCTCAATGAGCTGGCCGGTGCGCTTCATCGGCTCGAGCGCCTTCTTCCACGCCTCGACGAGGACGGCGGCGCCGGCCTCAAGCATGGAATACTGTACGTCCTCCGGCGTCTGGGCGAGCTGTGAAAGCGAGAGCGTCAGCTCGTCCATGCCGTTGAATTTGAAGCTCGCCATCAGATCAGCTCCAGCTGCACGATGGATCGCAGCGCGTTCCAGTCGTCGTCGTATTCGTGGATCGCCTCGAGCGTGTAGGTGATGCACCAGGCGCGCAGCAGCTCGCACACGTCGAGCAGCAGCGTGTCGGAATTCTTCTGCGTGAGAATGTCGAGCTGAACCTTTTCGATGTCGAAAAGGTTCTGATCGTCGCCGTAGAGGCTGCGGCCGTTTGTGTAGGTGTGCGCGACGATGCAGCGTTTTACGCCCTGCGGCGCTGCCAGCTCGTAGGTCTCCGGACAGACGGTCTGCAAAAGGGCGATGAGCTTTTCGAGCGTCATGGCTTCACCTCCGGCGCGGCGATCTCGAAGCGGTCGTCCATGCGGCGCAGGGAAAGGCGCGTGACGGGGTTGCCGTCGGCGTCGTACTCGTACTGGGCCTGCTCGATGCGCATCGGCGTGCCGCCGGAGACGGCGGCGAACATGCCGGTCTCGATCATGCGGCCGAACGGCACGACGATCATTTTGCCGATCTGCGTGCCGGCCTGTACGCTGTCCCAAAAGCGGGCGGCGTACACGCTCTCCTCGCGCCCAAGATGGCGCGAGACGAAGCGCAGCCGGGCCTGCAGCGGCGTTCCGGCGTCAAGGCTGTAAATTTTAACTTCCTTGTCGTAAACGTTCATGCGGTGCCCTCCGGCGCCGCCGTGGACGCGCTCACGATCCGGTTGTTGAGCGCGTAGCGGAGATACGTCGGCATGGGCGATTCGCTCGCCCGCTGGCGGTACATCCACGCGGCGTAGGCGCTCAGCAGCTCGTTGTCTGTCGGCGCGGCGAGATCGAGCGTGATGCCCTTTGCCGCGAGCTGCACGAGCGCGGCGGCGAGCTTCGCTTCCATGAGCGTTTTGGTCTCGGTGGGGATGTCCGTCCCGGTGTAGCCGAGATCGGCGACCATCAGGCTGTAAGCGGTCGTGGTGTCAGCCATGGGGCAGCCCTCCTTTCAGGGATTCCCGGTGTCCAATTTGGACACCGGGAAATGGTCGCGGGGAGATCAGGCGGACGCCTTCTTCGCGGAGACGATCACGAAGCCGCCCTTGGCGGTGACGTCCACGTCGGCGGTGACTTCGCCGCGGACCGTGAGCAGACCTTCCGCGAACTTGTAATCCTTGCTGACTTCCACATCGAAGCCGCCCCAGAGCGCCAGCTCCGCCGCCTGCGGGTTGCCGTAGAACATGGTCTTCTTCGCCGTGGTGGTGAGCGAGAGGTCGGAGAGCGCGGTGACATCCGAGCAGATGCAGTAGCGGCAGGAGAGTCCGTTGTTATCCTTGATCACGCCGGTGCTGGGCGTCGCCGCATCGGGGATGATGGAGTAAACGGGCAGGTATTCGTTCGTGCCGCGGACGGATGCGAACGCTTTGAGATCCTTCTTGTTGAGGAAGAGGACGGCAGCGCCGTCCACGCCCTCGTCGCCGCCGTAGGCAAGGATGATGTTCGAGAGCAGATTCTGATCGAACAGCACGGAGCCGGTCGTGGCGGCGGCAGCGGCGCTCAGCGCGAAGCTGTCGTTCAGATCGCTCGCGGTGATTGCGGCGACGGCAGCGGACGTCAGCTTCTTGCGGAGGCTGCGGCGGGCGGATTCGTTGACTTTCGCCTCATAGTCCAGCGGGGAGAGCTTGCGGATGAGCTTGGAGACGTAAGCCAGCGTGCCGACGGAGGCAGGGGTGAACGTCACCTCGGCGAACGACGGCTCGCTCTCGGTGGGTGCGGTGCCTTCGGTGATCGCGGCGGAGGTGGAGTCAGCCGTCATCACGGCGACCTTGTACGCCGCCATGCCGGTAAGCGTGGTGATCTTGAGGAGATCAATGAGCGCCGACGGACCGCCGACGGGATCGTTGATGCCGCCGACGCCGGTCGGACCGACGACGCCGGTGCTGGACGACAGCACGGCGCTGCGGATGAAGCCGCGGACATCCTCGATGGTGCGGCGTCCGGTGCGCTGGAACTCCGCGGCGGCGCGGGTGTCATAGCGGCGGGCGCTGCGGCGGCGGGAGCGTTCCTCGCCGTCGTCGCCGGTATCATCGCCGCCGGTCTCCCCGGCGAGCGCTTCCTCCTGCGCCTTTTCGGCCTCCTCGATCTCGCCGATCACCTTGTCGAGATCGTCGCGGATCTTCTTCAGCTCGGCTTTGGTGTCGGCCTGGTTGGTTTCCAGCTCGGCGACGGCGGCCTCAATGTCGGAGGTGTCCTCTTCGGTCGCGTCCTTGATGGCCTGCGCGAGCTCGTCCTCGCGCTGCTTGTACCCGGCGAGCTTCGAGCGGAGCTCGGCCTCGCGCTTTTCGAGCTGGTCCTGTTTCTTACGGAGCATGATTACTTTGAGCATTTTGCAAGTCTCTCCTTCATGTTGTTTTTCCAGGCGGCGAGACGGCGCTCGCGCCGGGCGGGGGTGTCGGCGCTGCGGGCGGAAACGCTCGTTTCCTCGTAGGCCGGGAACGTGACGACCGAGACCTCGTAGAGCTTCACTTTGCGGATGATCCAGAGCTCCGAGCCGTCGGGGTTGATGATGTACTCCTCGTCCAGGATGTCGAACCCGAACGAGCACTGCGAGACGTCGCCGCGCTGCACGCGTGCATAGAGATTCATCGCGTCGCTGTCTGCCGTGTTGATTTTGATGATGCCGTAGAGTCCGCGCTCATCTTCGGTGAGCGTGAGCGTTCCGGCGGTTGTGCGGCCGAGCACGATACGCGTGTCGTGGTCGCACAGGGCGCGGACGTCGGCGTGAAGCTCGTCCGCGAAAGAACCGGGGGCGACGCGCTCCGTTGCGCCCGGCCAGAGAAAATAGTCCGAATTAAACACGGCGAAATAGCCTTCGATCACCGGCTCGCCGCTTTCCAGCGTCCGGGTCTGGAACGCTCCCGGAATGCTGCGGATCTGCCGCGCCTGCCGGTCAGGTTTCGTCAGCATTGTCATCGCCTCCTGTCAGTTTTTTCTGGTCGCCGATCCGATCGGCGGGGATGTAGTTCTCCAGCATGACGAGCTGGTCAAGACCTTCTTTGGGGGATAGGCCGAGCCAGTCGCGGACCTCGTTGCCGGTCATCAGGCCGCGGACGTACTGCTCATCGCCGATGCTGGCCATGTCTTTCAGGTCATAGGCATAGAGGCTGCGGCTGTTGAAGCGGAAATAGAGGTCGCTTGCGTAGAGCAGCTTTTTCGTGAGCTCCTGCTCGATCACCTGCGCCAGCGGGCGCAGCACCGTGGAAACGAACACGTTGAATTCCTCGCGGTTGAAGCTGCCGACGCCGAGCAGGAAGCCCGGCACGCCGAAGATCGCGCCGACGCTGCGGCGGTCGAGCTCGACGCCGTCCTTGATGGCGAGGTCGGAGAGCGAGAGAGGCTTGACACTATTCACGCTCATCACGTCCGCCGGGAGAACGACCGGTTCGTCAGAGTTCGTCCGCTTCCAGAACTTTTCGAGAAATTCCGTGCGAAGCTCCTCATCGGCGAGGTTTGCGTCGGCGTTGACCGAGATGATGATCGGTGGCTTGTACTCACTCGACATCATGGCTGTCTTGGTCGTCTGCGCGGCCATGATGCTGTCCACCACGGCGGAGAGCTGCACGCGCGGCGAGCAGCCGAGCCACGGCTTTCGCACATCCGGCCGCAGCCGGAAGTGCAGCACCTCATCCGGGCGGAAGGCCGTGTCGTTCTGCACGATCTCGTAGGGATTGCCGTCCGGCCGGAGCTGCGCAACGGCCTTCGGCATGGGCACGAGATCCGTGAGGATCCCGCCGGACGTGCTCGGCAGGACGAATGCGTTGCCCTCAAGGAGCATCTGCTGCACGATCCAGTTGATCCACGTCTGCCGCGTCGTGAGCGAAAAGGGATCAATGTCCACCTTTCGCGCGAGCGCGTTGCGGACGCGGACGTCGCCCTTATCGGTATTCTGCATGAGGTGGATGGTCATGCTGCCGATCATGTCGGCAATGCGCCAGATGGCTGCGGCCACTTCCGGCGCGTCGATCATCGCGTGGTAGCCTGCCGGGCAGATCACGCCCGGCGACGTGGGCTGCAAGCCGATGGCCACGCTGCGCGTCTGTTTCGCCGCCTTATTGCGGCGGGTAAAGATGCCCGATTTAATCAGCCCCTTTCTTTGAGCTCCCAAACCAGCGCGCGGCGGCAGCGCTCTTGTCCGTGTCGATCAGCATCCGGATGGTTGCGAACACGGCGGCGTCGAACACGTCGATGCGGCTGGTCGGGGAGATCTTCTCGTACTGCACGGCGTCGTCCACCTTCTCCTGCGCGCGGACGTTTGAGACGCAGTACTCAAACGGCTCGGCGTGGAAATAGCAGAGACAGCCGATTTTTGCCTTGTGCTCGATATAACGGAAGCCCTCGCTCTTCTGGAGATAGAGCTGCGGCTGGTCCACAACGGAGAAGCCCGCCTTCTTCATGGCGGTGTAGTAGGCGCGGGCGAATTTGCGGTCGTGCCCGATCTTGCGGATCTTCCAGCCGGCCGCCTTCCAGGCGAGGAACTGCTTGACCGGCTCGGTCGGGTCCATGCTCGGCTCGTTCGGCATATCGAGCCAGCCGTCCTTCTGCCAGCCGAACAGGGGGATGTTATCCTGGTCGGCCTTTTCCGCCGCGGCCGTGATGGGAAACCAGCAGTGCGGCAGGATGCAGAGAACGTCCTCCGGCGGCGTCCAATCCTCCGTGGCGAGGAGCTTTGCGGGGATCTCGCCGACGAGCGCCGCGGCGGTGAGGTCGTGGAGCTTGGAAAGATCCGCGCCACCGTAGGCGGCCTTGATGAGCTTCGCGGCCTCGGCGGGGGTGAGGTCGTACCGGAGATCGCTCCGGCGGAATTCTTCGACGTCGAACCACGCCTTAAAGCTCGACACGAACACGTTGAGCGAGCGCGTGAGGAATTCTTTGCGCAGCGTCGGATTGTGCTCTGCCTGCAAGGCAGCGGCGAGCATGTCGTCCGGGCGGATGGTCACGCCATAGGAGGGGTTTGCCGCGCGATGGACGGCCGGGGACGTGAAGTCTACCTCGCCGTCCGGCGATCGCGGGGCCTCGGCCATGAAGCAGAACATGCGGTCGGCGTCAGGACCGGTAATAACGCCGCGGAGGATCTTCTCCATGTAATCGCGGTGCTGCGCCGCGAAGCTGACGCCGTCGTCGCCCGCGGTGAACGTGGTGAGGATGAGCTTGTTGGTGTAGCCCTTCGAGGCGTCACGGAGGCGGGTGTAGGCGCGGGGGTCTTTGTAGAGCTCCAGCTCGTCGAGGTGGACGAACGCCGCGTTGAACGAGTCGAAGAGCTCCGGCTTAAAGGCGAGTGTCTCAAGATCGATGTGCCCGCCCCAGATATCGCCCTCCACGCTGTGGCCGAGCGACGAGTCGATCAGCCGCAGCTTGTCCGGCGGGTTGTTCTCAGCCACGAGGCCGAGCCGCTTGAGGTTGAAAACCAGCCAGTCAAAGCCCTCCATGCCCTGCTTGAGTGAGCCGGCAACGGTTTTGCACTTCGCGCCGCTGCGCCGGTGCCAGAGGGCAAGGGCGAACTGCAGCGCTTCCGCCCAGGTGGTTTTGACCGTCTTTCGCGGGGCAAATACCCCGGCCTCGGTGAACCGGCGGATGCCGGTCTCCGGATGGTAAAAGCCGCAGATGGCGAACGTGCAGAGCAACTGCCAGGGCATGAGCTCGAGCGGCGAGCCGCGCAGTGGCGTGCCGTCCAGCCGCTCGCCCTGGGAGAACGCGAAAAGGCCGGTCATGATCTCCACGCAGAACTCCGGCAGCGCCGCGCGGAAGATCCAGCGGCCGCCGTCGAGATCGTCGAGAAAGCGGCGGCAGGTCAGCCGCGTCAGATCGCAGATGCCCTCGTCCGCGGCGGTCTGCTCGGCGTAGGTGAGCACCTCCGCCATGTGCGGAGAGCGCGGCGCGCGGGGGTGGCGGTCAAATACGGTGTCCAATTCGGACACGCTCTCAGCTCCTTTCCGGGAAAAGCAAAAGAGCCCGAGCCTTCGCCCTGTCGGGTGGACAGGGGAAAGGCTCGGGCTCGAAGGCTCTGGCGCTTATTCGGTGTTGGCTTCGCCGGCGTCGTAACCGCTGACGCGCTCGGCGATGGCGTCCAGGCGGGCGACGATCGCACTCCGCTCGTCCGGCGCGTCGCCGGTGCCGCGCTCGCGGAGGCGGCGCAGCGCTTTCGGCGTAAGGCCGAGCGCGTCGCGGTGCGCAAGGATTTCGCGGCGCAGGTTGGTGATAACGGTGTAGTGCGGATCCAGCGGCGACGGCGGCACGCCCGCCGGTGCGGTCGCGCGCCACGCCTTTTTCGCGCGCTGGAGATCGCGCTCCAGCTCCGCAAGGGTTTTGATCTCCGGCTCGAAAGCCGGCTGATAAACGCCGAGAGAGCGGAGCTGCTCAGCGTAGACCTGTTCGCGGGTTGCCATGGTATTGCCTCCAATGCGTGCGGCGGTCGCGCGCGGTTTCCCGCCCACGGCCCGGCCGGGCGCGCGGGCGCGTTTTGGGGTTGCCCTTTGCGTTTTTTTTCACTCCGAAAATTTTTCCGCCGTGTGTGCGCAGAGCCCCGCGCCCAGCTGTAAGCGGCCCACGGCGGCTCAATTTTGGGAGGGGGGGATTGTTTTTCGGCGGAGCGCCTCGCCCTTCGGCGTCAAGCGCCGCGTAGCTCGGTCGTGCATGCTGTCGTGCGCCGCGGCGGAGAGGCTCACGAGATTCCAGAGACAGTAGGCAAATTCCGGAAAATCCTCCGCGGGCCAGATGTGATGAACCGTCACGGCCTCGACCGTGCGGCCGTACCGCGCGGCGTCCTGGCAGCGGAAGCCGTCGCGCCGCAGCGCCTGCTGGCGGAGATGCCGCCAGCGCTTATTGGCTCTCGAGTAGTCAAACATGGGCAGAAATGCAAAAAAGCCAGAACCACGATCTCCGAAACGTTTCGGGAATCAATGGCTCTGGCTCTCGGGCTCGGGCGCATATTCGGCCACCGTAGTCAGGCGGCAATGTTTGCAGAACAGCGGGAACGCGGTCAGCCGCGTCGTCGGCAGCACACGCTGCTGCGTCGGTCTGCCGCAGATCGGACATACGAGCCGATCTCCTACTGTACGCAGTATATCACGCTTCACGGCGTTTTGTCCAGCATTTTCAAGCATTTTTATTCCCTCCTGGCTAAAGATATACACTGCCCCAAGTCCGAAAAGAAACGGCCTTGTTTGGTTTTGGTCGGTCGCTTCGGCTTTCGCCGCGGCGGCTTATAGGGCAGCAGATACTTTATATAACAATACCGCCCCCATGCGTTATCCTTCTGCTCGCTGTCAAGCACGACCGCGCCCGGCGGCGCGGAGAGCGTAAGCGCGTCATCGACAAGCTCGCTTGTGCGCTCCGGCCGCTTTAATCCGCGGCTCGGCACGAAGCCCTGCTTGCCCGCCGGCTGGCGCTCCTTGCAGAGATACCGCGCGCGAGCCTCGTAGTCCGTGCCGTCGAGCAGCCCCTCGATCTCGACGTTGTCGCCGAAGCGCGACCAGAGCGAGCGTATCGTCTCGACGTCCTCGCCGGTCGAATTGAGCACCATGTGATGATGCCAGCGGCCCGGCTCACCCTCGTCGGTGAGGTGCTCGACGTTCTTGATGTACCGCACCTCCTCGCCGTCCTCGCGGCGGACGCGCCGCAGCTCGTCGATGAACCAGGCGAGGCAGCGCACGGCCTGCTCGCGGCTGTGCGGAAGATCCGCGTCGCGGTAGGTGAGCGTCACCCAGAGGTCGTGCCGGTCAAAGTTCGCGGCCATGATCGCCTCGCACTTCTGCCACATGGCGCGCTGGTTGAGCTTCGTCCGCGCGGCGCTGGAGACGCGGCTCTTTGCCGCGCGCTGCGTCGGCTCATCGGCGGCCATTGGCTGGGTGTAGAGCACGGCGCGCACCATCCGCCCGGCGCGGATCTGCGTCAATCGTTGTGTTTTCGGTATGTCGTCACCCTCTTTCAAACGCAAAAAGGACGCGCCCGCAGCGCGTCCAACACTTTTGAATTATCGGAAAAACCTTGAAAAATCAAGAAAAAACTATTGACATTTACCCGTTTATGGTGTAATATAATAATCACAGAGGAGGTGATGCAATGGGTAGACGCGAGAGGCCGAAGAAGCCCGCCAGACAAATCGACTGGCTGACGATCCTGATCGGGATGCTGGCGGACTTGATCACCGGGACGATCCTTCTGATCCTTGCAAAGATCGTGAAGTGATCGTCGGGGAGGCGAGGAGATCGCCTCCCCCTTCTCAAACTAACAGAGGCGTGCGGAAAAGTCAAGTCGAAAGGAGTTTGCAAAATGAAAAGCGTTTTAATGTTCCTCGGGATCTTTTTAATCTGCGCGGGCCTTGTCAAAGGGATCATCGCGCTCATCGCGTGGAGGCGCTCGCGCCGTGGGTGAACTGCTGAGCGTGGCGCAGTGGGCGGAGCGCTACGGCAAGGACGAGCGCAACGCCCGGCGTCTGATCGCCGAGGGCCGCCTCGAAGCCGTCCGCATCGGCGGACGCTGGGCGATCGACAGCGACACGCTGCCGCCGCCGGACGCGCGCGTCAAAAGCGGAAAATATAAGGACTGGCGGAAAAAGCCAGCGGGAGAGCCGGAGCTTTAAGCTCCGGCTTTTCTCATAGAAGGGAGAGGGCGAGGCCTAGTTGCACGGCCTTCTGTCGGGCAAGAGGAGATCTGCCGCGAGCGAAACGGCAGAGGAAAGGAACCCGACGCGCGGCTCGCCGCCCCGTGTATGGAAAGGACGCGCTCACGGCGCGTCCTTCTCTTTTCTGTTTTTGAGAAGCTCCTCGATCTGTCCGGTGATCTCCTGCACGGCCCCGCGCAGCTTCTCACCGCCCGCGTCGCTGAGCCCGGCGGCGTACCCCGCCGCGTAGATGGTGTAAAGATAGCTGTTCATCGCGGGCAGCGACAGCCCCTTGATCGCGCGGAACGTCTCACCGTCGATGAAGTCCTCTATGGCTTTCGGCATGTTTCACTCCTGTTCTCCCGGCATTCGGTGCCGGACTTCATACGGCACGAATTTCGTACCGGTGTAACGGGAAAGCTCGCGGTCAAGGCAGGCCTTGAAATACTCGCCCTCTTTGTCGCATTTCCCGTCCTCGTGGCGGAGGTGTTCGTAGTCGTCATAGGCCTGTTCAAATGCATCGCGGAAGTCTGTCATGCGCTTCTCTCCCCAGCCGAGACGGCCGAGGGCGATCTGCATAATGTCGCAGCAGAAGCAAAATTCCTGATGCATCGCCGCGAACGAGAGCAGCCGGTCGTGTTCAGCAAGCCGGGCGGCAAGATTTTTCCCCATGTCTTAAACCTCCGCCTCCCTGACGATCTGGCGGACGAGCCGCTCGCCCTTTCGGGTGATGCTCATAAACTCCTCGCCGCGCACGCCGACGAACGCGACCGGCCCGACGAACTGCATCCGGAGGATCGAGGCGCTCGGCGAAAGTCCACGGATCCGGCCCTCCTCGTTGCACACAATCGCAAGGTCCTCCGTGACCGTGACGCACTCGATCGGACCGTCGACAAGGTCCTGCATCGACCGGAGCGTGTTCTCCACGACCTCGGCCCGAAGCGGCAGCCCCGGCCGCTTGACGAGTACCCGCAGAAACGGATCATACGCTTTTTTCATTCCGCACCGTCCATTCTCGGCAGGGATGATGTCAGCATCCAATGCGTTACCTCGCAAGCAAACTTAGACGGCAATTCCCAGCGTTTTGTTTTGCTGTCATACCACGCCATAAAGACCATGTTAAACGGTTCGCATCCGGCAATAACCGGGTTTTCGTCCGGTTCAGGCAGTCTGTCTTTGATGCTGATCCATTGCGGGACGGATACGGCTGGGACAGCCCGCAGAGTTTCTTCGATTTGTCCAACATTAAACCCGAGCGTTCGGCGAATGCCGTTAGGATCGCTTTCATAGATTGCTTTGATCGCCGCTTCGCGTTTTATGTATTCAGCCATTGTCGTTCTCGCCTCCCAATTGAACCACTTCCGCTCGCTCGATAAGCCCTTTCATATACTCAGCCCTTCTCCCCGAACGAAGACGCCCTCTTCGCCCCAAAAGGTATTATTTCCGTCCCAATAGGTATTGCAATCACTGCACGATGCAGTACAGACATCCATCTCACCATCACAAGACTTCTTGTACTGCTTATACGGTTGCCCGTTGCGCCCGATTCTGTAATCGCGTGAGTAACTGTAGAACACGCTCACGGTCATACTGCCACCGCAGTGTGGACATTTTGAGGCTAAAGTCCAATTATTGCTCATTGTCGTCCCCCTCACCATTGAACCACTTCCAAAATTCGTGAGCGCACGAAACACACAGCTCGTATTCCTCGGTGTTTGCGCCGGGATGAACTGCCTTCCAGCTTCGGGCCGCACCCGCACAGCGTGAAACACAGCAGGAGAGCAAGCAGCAATGACAGGATTCGTTTTTTTTTCATCGAAGCATCTCCTCCGGCAGCGGCGGCAGCGGCAGCCAGAGCCAGAAGCTCTTTACTTCCATCGCGTCGCCGCGCCCAAGACCGTCAACAAACTGCCCGTCACGGTAAACGCACACGTCCGGCATGGCGGGAATGTCCGGCTCGACGACGAGCACAAGCTGCCCGTCCTCCGGCTCGTCGACGAGGCAGCGCCGCCACGCAAGGCTCCCTTGTGTAAAGGGAGCTGTCGCCGCAGGCGGCTGAGGGATTGTCTCTTCGCCTGTGTCCAATTCGGACACATCGTCCTCTTCGTCCTCCTCCGGCTCGGGGTTAATGGCAGCCTCCACATCCTTGAGCGTAAGCTTCTCTGCGGAAAGCCCCGGCCGATTTTCGCTGAGCCAGAGCCAGACGTGCTCCTGCTCCTCCCATTCGAGCATGCTCAGCCGGTAGGCCACGCTCTCATTGAGCTTCCCGGCTTTCCACAGCTCGAACCACGAGCGGTAAGTAAGCCTGTTCCCGATAGCCTCCAGCCGCGCGAGTTTGCTCGCACTCATCTGCATCTCCTCGGCGACAAGATCGCGGATGCGCCCCGGCAGCTCCGCGCCGCCCTCGCGCATGGCGACGAGCGCCTCCTTGAGCCGCCGCGCCTGCTGGGCCTTCTCCCAGTTGGAGAGCACGCGCCCCGTGCTGTTCGCATGGATGAGCATAACCATTTCGCGGTTCGCGTCGTGCGGATCGGGATAAACGATGCACGGCACCTCCGCCCACTTTTCAAAGCCGCTCTTCTCGTAGAGCAGCCGCAGCGCCTTGTAGCGCCGATGCCCGGAGAAGATCACATACGAGCCCGTGCCCTGCCCGCGGCGGAAAACGCACAGCGGCTCGAGCAGCCCGTTGAGCTCAATGCTGTCGGCGAGATCCTCAAAATTGGAGGTATCGTAAAAGTTGCCGCCGTTCGGCCGCAGCTCAGCGATGGGCAGCATCGTGATCCGCGGCGTGTCCGAATTGGACACCGCCTCCATCTCCGGCACGAGCGCGGCAAGGTTGAATTTCTTAGCCACGGCACTCCCCCCAATCCGTGAGAAGCTCGCAGCATAGGCATTCGTAGTCCAGCGCGGCGGCGGCGCGCGGCGCGTACTGGCGCAGCGGCTGCCGGGCGAACGTCGCCTCCTGCACCTTGCAGGAGCGGCGGATCACGGTGTGCAGCACCGGCAGCTCGAGCCGCCGCACGGCGTCCTCGCCCTGCATGCAAACGCTCGTGCGCTGCCACATGGTCACCAGCACGCCGCGCACGCGGAGCGCCGGGTTGACCGTCGCGAGATTTTCGACCTGCTGCACGATCTCCTGCGCCCCGCCGATGGCGAAGGCGTCCACCGTCACCGGCAGAATGACCTCGTCCGCCGCCACCAGAGCGGCGATGCTCGCCGCCGTGAAGCTCGGCGGGCAGTCGATCAGGCACACGTCAAAATCGTCCGCCACAGCCTCGCAGAGCTCGCGCACCGTCCGCAGGGAGATGCCCTTCTGGATGGCCTCGATGTCGATCTCGCAGAGGGAAAGGTCGCTCGGCACGCAGCCGAACCCCGCGCCGAGCCGCTGCACCGCGATGTCCGGCTCGCACACGCGCCCGGCCAGAAGGTCGGTGATGGTCGTTCCCTCGGCGCTCGCGCCGAGAAAGTCGGTCAGATTGTGCTGCGGGTCCGCGTCGATGCAGAGCACCCGTTTCCCGCGGTGCCGCAGCTCGGCGGCAAGGTTGACCGTCGTGGTCGTCTTCGCCGTGCCGCCCTTCAGGTTGATAATAGCGATTGTCCTCATGATGTCCTCCTGTTGTCCTCCTGTTTGTTATTTATTTCCGCGCCCTATCCCGCCTCCCCGCTTTCCCCCTTGCCTCCCCTAACAGGGGAGGTGTCAGCGAAGCTGACGGAGGGGTTCACAAGGCTGACGGAGGGGTTTTTCTTATTTCCTGCGCTTCCCGCGCTTCTGCTTCCTCACCGGAAAATACGCCCCCTGCTCCACCGGCCTCGAGCTCTGATCGACCGCGCCGCGCGGATGCTTCGGCCTCTCGCTCAGCGTCTCGGGCTTCACGTCGCCGGTCGAGGCGGTGATGCGGTTGCGCAGCGGGTAGGCCTGCCGGAACGAGCGCGTCACGCCGCCGCGGGTAAACGTGAACTCGACGGAATAAAACCGCCGCTGCGGGTGGATGTATACGACGCGCGCCTCCTGCGGCGGCACGCTCTGCTGCCCCTTGGCAGCGCCGAACTCGGGCCGCTTCCAAACGATATCGCCCACGGTCAAAGCGGGAACACCTCCTGCACATTGTCGTCCACCGGCGTGAGCTTCGGCTCATAGGGTCTCGGCTCCGCCCGCCGGTGCCAGGCGCGGGAGTCGGTCGCCGTGAACTCCATGTGCGCGGCGTCAAATTTTAGGCAGATCCGCCCGAGAGGGCCGTCCTTGTTCTTCGCCACGGCGAGCCACCGGAGCCCGTCGTTCTCCTCCGGATCGTCCAGACTCATCAGCAAAATCACGTCCGCGTCCTGCTTGAGCTGGCGGCTCTCGCGCAGATCGTCCCGGCTCGGCGCGCGGCGTGCGCCCTTCGTCTTGTCCGGCGGCGTGAGCTGCGACAAAGCGATCACCGCCACGCCGAGCTGCTGCGCCATGGTGTGCAGCTCCATCGAGATGCGCGTCACGATCTCCCAGCGCTCCCGGCCCTCCGCCTTGAGAAGCTGCACGTAGTCGATGAAGATCACGTCGTACCGGTTGGCGAGCGTCACGGCGCGGAGGTCGGCCACGCCGAAGCCCGCGGCCTCGGTAATGCCGAAGCATATCCGATTCGTGGCCGCGCCGATGGCGGCAACGTCGCCGAGGTCGTGCTCGGTCAGCTCCTTGTGCTTGATCTTTGAGAGCTCCACGCGCGCCCGCTGCGCGACGACACGGTCGGCGAGCTTCCGCGCGCTTGTCTCCAGCGAGAAGAACCCGACGCGCCGTCCGCGGCTCGCCATGTTCCAGGCAAGCTGCACCGCGAGCGCCGTCTTTCCGACGGAGCTGTCCGCGCCGAGCACGATGAAGTCCCCCGGCTCGGCGGTGAGCACCTCGTCGAGCTGCCGGATGCCCCAGCGGAGATAGTTCGGCGGCGTCTTGTCCTCCATGCGGCGGAGGAAGTCGGCGAGCAGCTCGCCGATCTGCTGCGTCCTGATGCCCGGCCGGTCGAGCATCAGCGGCTCCGCGGAGGCGAGGATCCGCCGCGCGTCGGCGGCGTCCACGGCCCCGGCGAGCTGCGCGCCGATATCCTGCATCGCCCGCAGCGCCGCGCCCTCGCGCAGCACCCTGGCGTATGCCCGCCAGTTGGCGGCGGTCGGCGTGTCACGCAAGATCTCGCGCACCGTCGTCTCATAGCCCGGCGACGTCTCCGCCACCAGCAGCACCGGATCGACCGGACGGCCGGTGAGAAATAGCGTTCGCAGCGCCGAATAGAGCGTCCGCAGCTCCGGAACGTTGAAGTCCTCCTCGCGGACGGCCTGCACCAGCTCGCCGGTGATTTTGGGCTCGAGCAGCGCCGCGCCGATGAGCGCGCGCTGCGCGTCGTAATAGGCGGTCAGTTCCATACCGGAAGGTCACCTCCGGCCCTCTCCGGCGGCGGCGCCGGTGCCTTGATCTCGTCCTCCCACCGTCGGCGGCGCAGCCACCGCACGGCGTAGGGAATGCCGATGCCGCGCTGCCATTCCTCGCTCGCCTTCTGCCGGACAAGCGCGCGGCTCATGGCCTGAAGCGTCGCGTCGTCGGGCTTCAGCTCGTCCCACGCGGCGATCGCGCCTTGCTTATCCTCGCCTCGGGGATAAGCCGCCCAGAACCGGGCAAACGTGTCCGGTCTATAGTCAGGCGCGCTCTTCGTGGCTCTGCGCTTCCGCTTCGGCTTCGCTTCGTCGGCTCCCTCCCCGAGGGAGCTGTCGAGCGCAGCGAGACTGAGGGAGTCTTCCCCCTCATGGGGGACAATAGGGGGTATAGTACTTAGTTTATCTTTACTTGATTGCGCCGGATTTTCCGTATACGGTTTTCCCGTATACGGATTAGCCGTATACGGATTTTCCGTACATGGTGGAACTTCGTGGATGATGTATTCAAATCCGGCGAACGCGCCGCTCTCGGCGTGCTGTCGGCGGCGGACGATGTACCCCGCCTCGATCAGCTCATTGATGCCTGTCTGGACGGCGCCGACGCCGTCCGTCACGATCGACGCCAGCCCCCGGATGCTGATCTCCCAGTCGTCCGGGAGGCTCAGCAGCATGGAGAGCAGCCCCTTTGCCTTAAGGCTCAGCCGCTCATCGCGGAGATGGTGGTTTGCCATAACGGTATAGTCATGGGTCTTTTCAACGCGATACACCGCCATTACCGCCCACCCCCTTGACAAGAGGCGCTCTCCCGTGGATAATAGGAGATGTCCTCGTGATGTCTTACATCACGCAGCTCGTCGGTGTTCCCGCACCGGCGGGCTTTTTTTGTGCGCTGCATCATGCGTCGCCCTCCATTTCCGCTTTCAGACGGCGGAAACGTTCAAGCGATCTGCGAATCTCCTCGACCTCTATTTTTGTCCGATCCGAGCGCACGACGTTTTCTTCGATGTGCATCCGATACGCAGAGATGTCCAGCGGCTCGATTCCCAGATCTTTGAGAAGCGACGAGAGCAAGGAAGTAACGGCAAATTTGCTCACGCCGTCCAGCTTCGTCTGAATGTTCGCCCCGATCCCGATCTCGCCGGGGCTGGCATCTCTGCGCTCAACAATATTGTCGATATGGATAAAATTCTCGCCCATTTCTCAAACCACCTTCATGCCGGGGTAATACCCCGAATTATTCACCCCGCCGCGAAATTCGTTCGGCCGGCGGACGCGGGTCTTGCGCTGCAATTCCTTCGTTTTGACGTACTTGGACTGGAGATACTCCTCCACATCCGCGCGGTCGAAGCGCGTGATCTTCGGCGTGATCCGGTAGGCGGGCAGCTGCCCGGCCTTCACCAGCCGGTCGATCGTGTCCTCGCTCACCGTCAGCAGCTCGGCGGCCTGCGCTCTGGTAATCAGTTCCATGCTCTCACACCTCCTTCCGCGTACCGCAGCGCCAGCGCCGCGGCGATCACGTCGTCCAGCTCCTCGGTCAGCTCCACGAACTGCCGCTCCTCCATCTCGTCCACGCGCCCGTCGGCGGCGATGGCGAGCAGTTGGTCCTCGGCGTGCCCGTCGGCCACCTTGCGCAGCGCCGCGCAGAGCTGGCACACCGCCTGCGGCAGCTGGACGTAGGGGACCGGCGGCAGCACGTCCCGCGCGATCGCCACATTGAACCGCAGATGCTCGATGCAGATCGTCGGCGCGTTGTAGATGTCCGCCATGGCCAGCACGCGCATGTCCGGCGGCACGCTCTCGCCGCGCTCCCACGCGGCCACGCTCCGCACCGTCACGCCCAGCAGCTCCGCCGCGCGCTCCTGCGTCAGACCGGCAGCCTTTCTGTACCGCCCGTAAATTGTCATGCAATCGCTCTTCATGGTGTTTCCTCCTGTTCTGATGTAAGCTCTTCATTGGGATCGGCGAACAGCTCGTCGATCGTGCAGCCGAGCGTCTCGGCCAGCTCCGGGAGCAGCCCGGCGTTCGGCAAATACCGGCCCTGCTCCCAGAAGTAGATCGTCGCCCTGGTAACGCTCAGCCGCTCGGCGAGCTGCGCCACCGTGAATCCCGCGCGGCGGCGCATGGCTTTAAGTCCTCGCAATGTTAAGTCCTCCTTGATTTCTGCCCTTGCTTTTCGGCAGACAATACAGTATGCTGAAAAGTCAGGGGGTGTTTAAAATGATAAGTAAAGAAAGCTATAAGCTGCTTAAAAAAGCTGCCGGCTCGCCGGAAAGATGCATTCCGCAGGAAGAAAACCCGAGTCTTGCAATCCAACTGGAACGAAATGGGTTTCTTGAGCAAAAGCTCGGAAAAGGCTGCCAGTCATTCGCGTATCTCACCGACAAGGGGCTTGCAGCAATCGAAGAGTACGAGCGGACGCTCCGCAAAGAAAAACGTGATATCGTCACGCTGATTGTCGCGTGGATCGGCGCGGTGCTCGGCGTCCTCGGGTTAATTAAGGATATTGCGGAGTATCTCTGCCACTAACCGGGCAGCTTGAGCCAAGCCAAGCCCCAGCGAGAAAAAGGCAAGCGCTACGGTGTTCCACTTTCTTCTTTCGTCGTCCGCCTGTTTTTTGATGTCTGCAGCGGTGATGGATTTCGCCGGCTCAACGTCCTCGACCGGAAGCCGGTCAATTAACTCCTTTCGAGCGGCTGCGACAAAATGCCCGTTCGCGGCGAGAATCAATTCGTATTCGATCTTGTCGCGGTCGATGTATCTCGCCATTCGTTTCTCCTCCTTTTCGGCGTCACGTTCTGTGGCATGTTTTAAAGATACGCCACATAAAGAGAAATGTCAAGCTCTGCTCAACTTTTTTGTCACGATTTGTGACTAACGCTTAAAATTGAGAAGCTTGTATTGTATAATCTTGCTATGCGGAGGTGGTTTGCTTGAATCGAATTAAAGAGCTTCGCACAGCCGCTGGCATGAAGCAGTCCGAATTGGCAAGCCTTCTGCATATCGGAAGAACGGCAATATCGAACTACGAAGTCGGCATAAGAACGATCGACACCGAAATGATCAACCGCCTCTGCGAGATCTTCGACTGCTCGGCGGACTATCTGCTCTGCCGCAGCGACAGAAAAAAAGAAGAGCCCGCCGGTCAGACCGACGAGCTCACGCTGGATGTTTCCGACCTCACGCCGGAGAATCGGCAGCGGGTCGAAGATTATCTTCGCCTGCTTTTAATGAGTCAACAAACGCCGCCGCCCGGCGGCGATTCTCCGGGGAAAGCTGACGGTAAAGTTCGTTGATGCGATCCTGTTGGCTTTTTCCCTCCATCATGTTTTCACCTCGAAAATTTTTTTCGTTCACGGATAAATCGTACCGCGAACGGGATGATTTAACAATACATGATCCCGCCGTTTTCGGCAGCATTCAGCCTTTTACCGGCGGAATCTGACAGAAAAGGGGCGGGATTTTGCAAATCCAAGAGATCTGCGATCAAAAGAGAGGAAAAATGACTTATCAGGAAATCGCCGACGAAGCCGACGTCCCCATGCGGACGGTCGGCGGCTGCCTGTCCGGCACGACAAAGGCGCCCAGCGTTTACACCGTCGGCGCGATCTGCCGCGTGCTGCACGTCTCGCTCGACGATTATTTCAGCATTGAGCCGGACGAGCCGCAGGAGCACCAAAACGAGCTGGAGCTCACGCAGCTCCGGCTGGAGCACGAGCGGCAGGACAGCGAGCGCAAGGACCGCCTCATCGTCATCCTCGGCTCCCTTGCGCTGATCTTCGGCGGCCGCTGCGTCGTGATGGACATCAACAGCCACGCCGTCGGGTTTTACCGCGGAACATGGGACGCGCCCGCGATCGTGAGCATGGCCGTGATGGCCGCCGTCACCGCCGGCGTTGCCGGCTTAATAATCTATAACTTCCGGCAAAAGCGCCGGAGGAAGAAATAGGAGTGAACGACGTGGGTAAAGAAACCAAGCGCCCACTCAAGGGAGAATGCATCTTCCGTATCCCCGACGAATTTGTCGCAATCGACACCGAGACGACAGGGCTCAGCCCGGCCAACAACGAGATTATAGAGATCTCGGCTGTTCGTTACCGAAACGGACAAGAGGTCGAAGCATATGAAACCTTGGTGAAGCCAAGCCAGCCGGTCAATTCGTTTATTTCAATGCTGACAGGGATCACCAATGAGATGCTGGAAGATGCGCCTCCGGCTTACGATGCGATCTTTAATTTCTTAAACTTTGTCGGCACTTCGGTGCTGGTGGGTCATAACGTCCATTTCGATATAAACTTCCTTTATGATCTCGCGGAGCGCTACGAAATGCCGCCGCTCACCAACAACTACATTGACACGCTGTACATCGCGCGGAATAATCTTCCGAAGATGAAATCCTACCGCTTGGACGCCGTGGCGGCGGCCTGCGGCCTTTCCGGAGACGGATTTCACCGCGCCGGATACGACAGCCGCATGGCGGCAAAAGTGCTTTTACATATCGCGGGCGGCGGGACAATTGTCAAGGCAGTTGAAGCCGCAGGACACAAAAAGAAGAAAATTCCGGAGTATGTAAAAATTTCGGAGTTGCATTCGGAGTGCGCAGAATGTGACGCGAATAATCCTTGCTACGGCAAGGTGTTTGTTTTTACCGGCGAACTGTCCCACTACAAGCGGCGGCAGGCTATGCAGGAAGTTGTGAACCGTGGAGGAAGCTGTAAAAGCTCTATAACGAGAAACACGAACTATCTCGTAGAGGGCAGCTTTGAGGATATCGACGTCGGCGATGATGGCGAAAGCACAAAGCAGCACGTTGCGCGTAAGCTCCAGCTCAACGGCTATGACATTCACATCATACCCGAGAGCGTGTTTCTCGATATGCTGGAATAGGAGAAAATCATGGATCAGGAATCTTTGTTTGACACAACCGAATACGCGCCGGAAGAGGAAGCTATCTTCGATCGGCTGCGCCCGATCCTCGGCCAGCGAATGGCAGAGCATTGGATGAGCGCCGACCGGCTGCTCTTTTCTTTGCGCGATCCGGAAGCCTCGCAGTTCAGCGCAGTATATATTTTCAGCGAAAATAATTTGCTCTTCCGGCTCTGCTGCCGGAAGAAACAGCGCTGGATGGAGCTGCCGAAGAATAACGCATTCGGCGAGAGGGATATTCCGGAAGGTATACCGTACAAAATAAAAGACAAAAATTATATTCACATTTCGCTCGAAAGGGAATGGAAGGACGAATATACAGCCGTTCTTTTGTCTGCCCTTGACGGCGAGTTTGAGGCGTACCCGTGTGACTTTTCCTGCTGCAGTTCTTATTTGGAATGCAGCAACGCTCGCCACTGCCTGCACCCGGACGATATGTTTTATATGAATTGCTCCTACCGGAAAAGGCTGTATAAAGGCATAGTATTTTTCGGAGAAAATAGAAACGTGTCCAAATTGGACACGGGAACCGATGGCGCGGAAAGCTGAGGCGCGGTACGGCTCGGCGCGAAGCTACCGGAAGCGCATAAAGGGCCCGGACGGGAAGTACCACGACGTCTACGGCCGCACGATCGCCGAGCGCGATCTCGCCGTCGCGGAGCTTCGCGCGAGCTGGGCGGCGGAGGAAAAGCTCGCCGCGGATCCGTTTGTGTGGCAGTACGCCGCGGCATGGTTCGCCCGCGATACGGCAGGCAAGAGCGAGCGGCAGCGTGAGACCGTCGCCGATCAGCTCAACCGTGTGATCTGCCCGGTGATCGGCCAGCGCCGTATGGGGGAGATCACCGCCGACGATCTGGCCGACGTCATGGCCACGCGCGCCCACCTCTCCCGCGGTGCGCAGGAAAAGACGACGCAGGTTCTCAAGCGTCTGTTCGCCGCCGCTGCTGAATCGGACGTGATTCGGAAAAATCCCGCCTCCAAATTACAGCCCGGCGGGAAGCGCGCAAAGAAAAAAGACGCGCTTACGCGCGCCCAGGAAGAGACGCTGCTCGAAGCCGTGACAGGCTGCCCAATCTGGCTCTTCATCATGCTCGGCCTTTACACCGGCATGCGCCGCGAGGAGATCGTCGGCCTGCAATGGGACTGCGTCGAGCTCGGCGACGTGCCGAGCGTCACCGTCCGCCGTGCCTGCCGCTGGATCAAAAACAATCAGCCGGAGATCTCCGACGATCTCAAAAGCGACGCTGCGGCGCGCACGGTGCCGATACCGCCGCAGCTGGCCGACGCGCTGCGCGCGGCCAAAGCCGCGGCGAAGCTGCCGGAGAATGTCCTCCGCGGCCGCACGGTGATCGCAAAGACCGACGGCACACCGTGGAGCTACTCATCTTACACAAAAGCCTGGCACGCCGTGGAGGCCCGCAGCACGGGCACTGTGCAGCGCAAGAGGAAAGACCCCGTCACCGGTGAGACGGTAACGGTCGAAGATGTCAAACGCCTCGGCGATAAGATCCGCAATCACAATGCCGTCGTGTCTATCGATTTTAATGTCACGCCGCACGTCCTCCGTCACACCTACATCACGCGCCTCATCCTCGGCCGCGTGCCGCTCAAGCGCGTGCAGTATCTCGCCGGACACGCCGATCCGAAGGTCACGATCAAGATCTACACCGACCTCATGGGCCACGCACCGGAAGATCTTGCCGACGATATCAACTCCGTTTTCGCGCCCGCGCAGACACCCCCAAAGACACCCCTAACGCCCTCGGAAGAGCCTTAAAACAGCGGTTTTTGGCGGGTTTTGTTTCTGTAATATTCCCATTTGCGGAGTTTGAAAAGCAAAGCAAAAACGCCGGAAAGCATTGAAAAATCAAGCATTTCCGGCGTTTTTCTATCTATGGCTCTATAAATTGGTAAGGATGAGGTCCCCAGTTCGAATCTGGGTAACAGCTCCAAAAAAGCCTGAAATCTCAATGATTTCAGGCTTTTTGCTTTTCTCGGTGATGTTGTTCTGTGAGCCGGACACCCCCAAAACACCCTTAACGCTCTTAATTCTTTTGGTGCTCGAGGTAAAAACGGATGAGCCGGACGAGGTATTCCGGCGGCTTGGAAACGCCGCTCTCCCAGTTTTCGATGCTTCGTTTCGGGATGCCGAGCAGCTCGGCGAAGGCGCGCTGCGTGAGCCCGATTGACTCACGCAGCGCTTTGATCTCACTCATTGACCGCCTCCACTTTACACCAGAACACCGGGCGCGGAGCATCGCCGCCGAAGTCGAAAAGCACGGAGTACAGGTCGCCGTCGTCGCCGCGGCAGATCGGGGAGTAGCCGTCGAAGAGATCATCGCTCAGGCTGTCGGCGTAATTCTCACCGCGGGTGCGGCGGATGTCGTCGAGCACCTCGCGGTCGAACTGCTTCTGCTCGTTCGTCCACTTGTAGCCCTTGCCGGTGATGTCAAGCTCGCGGTTGTCGATGATTTCAAATTTCATTTTTTTGTTCCTTTCCGGGGCTTTGCCCCTCTGTAATTCCTCTTTACGTGTATTATATTACCACCAATCTGGTGATTTGTCAAGGGAATATTTGCAGAAAAAATAAAAAAACGCCGGGCAAGTCCTACATTAAAAGGCTGCGAGGATCGCGGCCGTTCGGACTTGCGCGGCGTTTCTTTTGCTTTGTGTGTCCGAATTGGACACGCCTTTTTTTTGTTGCGGGTTTACTCTTCGGGCGGGTCAGCGCCGCTGTTGCCTGCGCTGTCTGCGAGGCCTTCGGCGAGCAGATAGCCGATCACCGACGCGCCGGACATAATGAGGCCGGAAACGGTTTCCGCCGTCGCTTCGGACTTTCCGAAGGCAACGATCAGACCGGCCACAAAACCGGCGACCGCCATCCAGAGCTTGCGGCTTGTGAGTTTACGTACAATGTCTTTCTTGGTCATTGATGATCCTCCTTAAATAATTCCTGCCTGAGCCAGTGCCGCGGCGATGACGCCGCCGACAACCAGCCAGATCAGCTTTTCAACGATCGATTCCCAGCGCTTGCCGGGCTTTGCCTCCAGAATCTTTACGGAAGCCTTGATCTCATCGACGTGGCTCTCGACCTCGCCGAGACGCTGCGCCATGACCGCCGTGGAGGTTGCGAGAGATCGGATCTCGTCCTGCACCTCCTCGAGCTTCTCAATGCGCCGGGTGTTGCTGCGCGCCCGCTGGTCAACCTCCGCGAGCTTGACCGCGTTGTCCATGGTTTTTTCCTCCATTGTCAGCCTCCGAGAATTCTGTTCACCTCGTCCTGCACGGCCTTCGTGAACCATGCGGCGAGCGCGTCCTTGCGGGCCTGTCCGTTGCCCCATTTCCCATTGATGACCTCGCGGGCCTTCGCCGTGATGAACGGGTCAATCTCGGCGGGCTTCTCCGGCTCCGGCGTGGGTTCTGGTTCCGGTGTCGGCTCGGGCGTCGGCTCTGCGCCGTCCGCCTTGCTTGCGTAATCCGGGCAGCCGTAGCCGCGGATGAAGCGGGCGTTCACGGCCAGCGCGCGCGTCTTGACGGCGTTGTCGCAGTTGCCCTCGATGATGGTCATCGTCTGACCGTCACAGGCAGCAACGATGCCGACGTGGTCGGGCTGTCCGGCATTGTCGCCGACGCCGCTGTCCTGCCAGTCGTAGAAAATCACGTCGCCCGGAGACGGGATATAAGCATCGTCCTCCACCCATCTGCCAAGCTCCTGATAGAGCCGCACCATACCCGGGCAGCCGCACTCGGTCGGCATGATGCCGCGCAGGCCGCACTGCAGCGACACGACGCTGACGAACATCGCGCACCACGGCCACGTTGCCTGCATCCGCGTGCCGCGCGGCAGCGGGCTCTGCGCGTTGTAAATGTCAAGCATTTCGTAATGCCTGTCGCTGTACTCACGCGTCCCAAGC
>ERZ1026864.342-NODE-342-length-30254-cov-5.560913_pt1 | contig 30254 bp, 38 predicted proteins | sample MGYA00380162_ERZ1026864 | MGnify/ENA primary metagenome ERZ1026864 (study PRJEB33269, sample SAMEA4719798) | human gut metagenome | biome: human-associated habitat; feature: organic feature; material: feces | place: Cameroon | collected 2013-10 ... | reverse complement strand
CAACACCGGCGACCGGAGCGCTGCGACCAACACCGGCAACTGGAGCGCTGCGACCAACACCGGCGACCGGAGCGCTGCGACCAACACCGGCAACTGGAGCGCTGCGACCGTAGAGGGTAAAGAATCCATTGCCATCGTAACAGGCGTTGACAGCAAGGCATCCGGGGCCCTTGGCTGCTGGCTCGTCCTCACCGAACGGGGCGATTGGAATGGTGATACTTATCCCATTAAAGAGGTACGCGCCATAAAGGTAGACGGCGAGACCATAAAGCCTGGTGTGTTCTACAAGCTGCAAAACGGGGAGGTCGTGGAAGCATGAACCCTTTGGACGACTATGACACTGATGATCTCATCATAGGCACCTGTGCTGCCTGCGGCGACCCCATCTATGAGGACGAGGACTACTACCAAATAGATTTCGAAAAAGTCCATGTGGATTGCATCGACAAGTGGGCGGAGCAGTACAGAGTAAGGAGTGTTTAACATGATTAAATTCAGACCGCTGCGGGCGGATGAGGTTGACCTTCGGGTTGACCGGTATACATCGAGAGGGGCTGTGCTCCTGTGCTATAAGGATGCCCGATGCGATATGCGCATCCTCGACGAGACGGTAGGCCCGGAAAACTGGCAGCGTGAGCACTACGAGTGCAAGGGGAACCTTTTCTGCCGGGTGGGCATCCGGGTTGACCCAATGCATGACGAATGGGTGTGGAAAGCGGACTGCGGCACCGAGAGCTACACCGAAAAGGAAAAGGGCGAAAGCTCCGACAGTTTCAAGCGGGCCTGCTTCTGCTGGGGGTTGGGCAGAGAGCTTTATACCAAAATCAACATCGTTGTTCCAATGAAAACCCAGAAGAACGCCAACGGGAAGTTTGAGCCTGTGGACAGCAATGACAAGTGGGCTCGGTTCTCGGTTTCGGAAATGGAAGTACACGGCGAACAGATTACCTACCTGACTGTCATGGACGGCAAAGGCAATATTGTGTTTAGCTATGGCCAGCCCGGAGAGCTGGTTGAGGATATCTCCGCCACATGCGATTGCTGCGGGAAAAAGATCATTCCAATCCGGAGAAAGGACGGTTCCATGTGGCCCGTCCGGGAGATCGTCCCCTACTCCAAAGAGATGTTTGGCCGTAAGCTGTGCGGGCCCTGCATGAAGGAGGCCGTTAAGAATGAAAACAAGGCTCCGGTTTGATAGCGCCGACTGGACAAGAGACCGCAACGGCTACGGCATCACTCTGTATACCAAAGATACCGCAGCCGCCCAGGGCTTCCTGGATAGCATGGAAATGGGAAAGACCTACGCTGCCGAGCTGGTAGAGGAAAAGAACCGGCGCTCCCTTGACGCCAATGCCATGGCGTGGCTTTTGATTGGGAAGCTTTCGGAAGTCCTCGGAAAACCGAGAGAGGAAATTTACCGGCACTATATCCGAGAGATCGGCGTAAGCGATGTAGTCTGTATCAAATCCGAAGCGGCAGAAACCATGCAGGCAGCGTGGTGCAAGCATGGCCTTGGCTGGCTGACGGATGCTTTCCCCAGCAAGCTGCCCGGCTGCACCAATGTAATCCTCTACTACGGTTCCAGCTGCTATGACACAAAGCAAATGTCCCGGCTGATTGACCTTGTCGTAGAGGATTGTAAAGAACAAGGCATAGACACCGCCACACCGGCCGAGCTGGCCTTGCTAAAGGAGGAATGGGGCAAATGACAAACGAATGGGGCGCACCACTTGACCGGAACGGTTACGCTCCCAGCGTGGTGCAGGCCGATACCTCCCGGTGCTTTATGTGTATGCGCTCCGGCGTGAAGCTGGACAGGCACGAAATCTTTGGCAACGCCCTGCGGGCCAAAAGCAAGCGCATGGGCCTGTGGGTGGCACTGTGCCACGAGCCTTGCCATCTGACCCACGCACATGGCAACGCCAAGGTGATGGACTGGCTGCACAAGGTAGGCGAGCAAGCCTGCATCGACAACTATGATTTCACGATCCCGATGTTCCGGGAGGAATTCTACACTAACTATTTGGAGGAAACAGAATGCTGAACAAAGCAATCCTTAACGGGCGGCTGACCAAGGCCCCCGAACTGAAACAGACCAACAGCGGCAAGAGCGTGTGCAGCTTTACCATCGCAGTCGACCGCAGCCGTGACCGGGAAAAGACCGATTCCATCAACATTGTGGCCTGGGGCAAGACCGCCGAGTTTATCAATCAGTGGTTTGGCAAGGGCGATCTCATCACCATTGTGGGCCGCATCGAAGTCCGCAACTATGAGGACAAGAACGGCAACAAGCGCATCGCCACCGAGGTTATCGCAGAAGAAGCCCTTTTCGGCGGCAGCAAATCCACCGGCAAGGCCGAGGAAAAGCCCGCAGAAAGCGAGCAGGGCGGTTTTGAAGAAGTCCCGGACGATAACGACCTCCCCTTTTAATTAAGGGTTACGCTTCCCAGCAAAAAGCGACAGGAGGACAACCCATGAAGTACCTTAAAGTCTTTACAGACTTTGCAGATGCCATGGAGGAACTCGGAGATGCGGAGAGAGGGCGGCTGTTCACGGCTATGCTGAAATACGCAGAGACGGGCGCGGCCCCCGATTTCCGGGGAAACGAGCGTTTTATATGGCCGGTAGCAAAGTTGCAAATAGACCGGATGGCTGCTGAATGCGAAGGAAAAGCAAAAACGAGTAGAGAAAACGGCGCTAAGGGTGGCAGGCCGAAGAAAACCCAAGGTAACCCAAAAAACCCAGTGGGTTTTTCAAAAACCCAGAAAAGCCAAGACAAAGACAAAGACAATGACAAAGACAAAGAAAATATTCCCTCCGGGAATAATACCCCCCTACCCCCCAAAGGGGGAGTGTGTGTGCCGGAAGCCTTGATAGAAAGCTGGAACGGCTTTTGTGAGATGCGCAAGAAGATCAAAAAGCCTCTCACTGATCGGGCGGCAAAGATGATCCTGAACGAGCTGGAGCGGCTGGCACCGGGGGACAACCACACCCAGGGGCTTATCCTCGACCAGAGCACTAAACGCTGCTGGCAGGATGTGTACCAGCTGAAAGGCAACAAGTCCGGGGACACCGACAATGTATTTTTGCGGATGCTGCAGGAGGAGGGACAACATGAACCGTACTGAAACACTGGCTGTTATGTCCATCCTGAAAGCGGCCTACCCGGCGTACTACCGGGACATGAAGCGGCAGGATGCCGAAGCAGTGGTAAACCTGTGGGCGGAAATGCTGGCAGACTATCCGGCTGACCTGGTAGCTGCGGCGGTTAAGACGCACATCGCCAGCGACCGCAAGGGCTTCCCTCCGCATATTGGGGCGATTATCGCCGCTATTGGCGAGATCAGCAGACCGGGGGAGCTTTCCGAGGGGGAAGCGTGGGCGCTGATTGCCAAGGCCCTGCGGAACAGCGGCTACAACAGCGAGAAAGAGTTTGCGGCCCTTCCGGAGACCCTGCAACGGCTGGTAGGCCATCCCTCCCAGCTGCGGGAGTGGGCATCCATGGACACCGGGACGGTACAGAGCGTTGTGCAGTCCAACTTTATGCGCAGCTACCGGGCAAGGCAGGAGAGCGAACGGAAAATGCAAGCCCTGCCTGCGGATATACGGGCAACGCTGGCTGGGATGGCCGAGGTAAAGCAGCTGCCCAGCTATGACCTGGCGCTGGCCGAGCGGATGATGGAGGAGAATGCATGAAGATCATCATTCCGGAAATCCCCCCATCGCTGAACAAATACGCCGGTCGGGCGAATGCCTGGGACTACCGGGCAGAAAAGCAGCGCTGGCTGCAACTGTTTACGGCTTACTGCCCGAAGTGCAAGCCGCTGGACAAAGCGGTGGTGACCATAACCTACTACTTTCCCACCCGGCACCGGCATGACCCTGACAACTACAACGGCAAGATGCTGATGGACGGGTTGGTACACCGGGGTGTGATAGCCGATGATAGCTTTGACCATGTGGAGCTGCGGCTGCGTGGGGACTACGACCCAAAGAACCCAAGGACAGAAATTGACATAGAGGAGGCAACGGATGAAGGTACTCGAATTGTTCGCGGGTACGCGAAGCATAGGGAAGGCATTTGAAAACAAAGGTCACGAAGTGTTTTCTGTGGAATGGGATAAGAATTTTGAAAACATTGACCTTTATGCAGATATCTTAACAGTCACGGCGGATGACATTCTAAACCGTTTTGGCCATCCTGATGTGATTTGGGCAAGTCCAGACTGTTCCACATTCAGCATTGCCGCTATAAGCCATCACCGCAGGAAAAACCCGATAACAGGAAACCTTGACCCTGTCAGTGAATATGCAAAATTTTGCGACATGGTAGATCAGCATTTATTACAACTGATCAAGGACCTCCGCCCAATGTTTTACTTCATAGAAAACCCAAGGGGTGGGATGCGGAAGATGTCATGGATGCAAGGTTTGCCGAGGTACACTGTTACATATTGCCAATACGGGGATACACGAATGAAACCAACGGATATTTGGACGAACCACCCAGAGCCCAAGTTCAAGCCAATGTGCAAGAATGGTGACCCTTGCCACGAAAGAGCCCCTCGTTCTGCAACTATTCGGGCGATGAAGGCCAGGGGGATTGAAATGGAGGTTGGAGGAACACAGTACGGATTAAAGAATAGCCGTGAAAGAAGCGTAATTCCCGAAGCGCTTTGCCGGCACATAGTGGATATTTGTGAAGAAGAGCTATCAAAGGAGGTACCATGATGGGACAGAAGGATGTAGAGCGGGAGAGGCCGCTTTTTGAGGGGCAGAGCGCCGAGGAATTTATCAAGCGCTGGAACGCTATCACCAAGGCCGTAAAAATGCGCGCAGAAAGGGCCGAGCAGAAAAAGGTGGTGAGTTATGATGTCATACGATAAGACCGCCCCTGCCGCCAAAAACGGCTGTTCTAACTCAAACGACCCGGAGTTTCTGGAACAGCTGGTGCGGGAGGGCAAGACCAACAGGGAGATCGCCATGATTCTCGACCTCGATTATGGCTCTGTGGCCCCGATCTTGTCACGCTATGGCATCAAGAGAGACCCCAACCGGCCCTGCAAGAGATGCGGAGGGCCGATAGGCAGCACCAACACCAGGCAGCTGTATTGCAAGGACTGCCAAAAGGCGATGGACACCATCCGGGCCCGCAAAAGCAGCATGAAAAAAGCCGAGCCCAAGAAGTGCGAATACTGCGGAAAGGACTTTTTCGGCCAGCCTGGGCAAAAGTACTGCTCAAAACAATGCTACAAAGATGCCGTTAGAACCGGGAAGTATAAGCGCCCCAAGAACTGGCTAAAACGCCGGGACGGCAAAATCGACATCGAGATAAGGGTTTGCGGAAAAACGACAGAGCGCCGGGAGGGCGTGGACTACTACGAAGCTAGGGAGATTTGGCACCGGGGCTGGATTGGCCAAGGCTACGCCGCCCTGGTAACGGTAGATGGCCACAGGCTGGAGACCCTGCCGCAAATAAAGACATTCTTCGGATTTAGGAGGGATTCGCTATGAGGAACTGGACGGCAGCGGCATTGCCAGCTGGACGGAACCCCGCGGCGGTTACGATAATCTTAGCTGCTTTCTGCATAATGGTTCTATCGGCTATTTCGGCCGAAAGGTGGAATCATTTGGATGAAGTGGCCCAGGCGGAGATCACCGCAGAGGAACAGGAACGCCGGGAGCAGGCAGCCTATTACAAGGGTTGGCAGGACTGCAAGCAATATTATCTTGAGAATTTTGGAGGGATAAACTGATGGAACCTGTAATTAACCCGTGGATGTTTTATTTTATTGATATTGCGAACGGTATTAGAGAAGTATCTTTATTTGCTTCTTTTTGTGTCTTCATTCCTTTTATCTATGGATTGGGAACAATGGTGAGCAATAAAGAATATGGCAACGACGATGAAGATTATTTGAGAGGAAAGAGAACCTTCAAAACAACATTGGTCATTTTAATTATTTCATTGGGAATTTTTATTTTTATTCCCTCTGCCGACACGATTTTGAAGATGGTCATAGCGCAAAATGTGACCTACGATGCAGTAGACGCTGCAAAAGATGTGGTAATCCAAGTGTACAACGACATTTTGGCACTGTTCCAAAAATGAAAGGATGGATAACATGGATGCGGTGAAGTTTTTGCAGGAGCGAAGCAGGATGTACGAAAGCGGTGCGGCCACGCCTGGCATTGGGTTGGAGGACGATTATGACCCGGTAATCGCGGTTAAGGTTGTCGAGAAATGGTCTTCTGCACATTCACGCAAGACGAGGCAGAGCGTGTTTCTGGAGCAGTGGCCGGAGGCGAATATTGACTGTTGTGGCGTGCTGACAATATGCCCCTCTCCAATTTCTACATCGCATAGGAACGCATATGGAGGATGTGCAAACATTGGCGTCAAATGTCCTGACTGCCGCCGCAAGTTTTGGATGCAGGAGGTAGAGTGATGGAACGACTGACATACCGGCTTAAAACGGGAGAAGTTCTTATGGCAACAGAATACGAAGAAAAGTACACAAAGGATGAGTGGATTGTCATGCTCCAATGCCGCCTTGCCGCCTACGAGGACACGGGACTGACGCCGGAGGAAATTAACGATTTGGCGAGTGTGCGGGAAATATCGCCGGAAGCAGAATACGCCATCAACAAGCACGCCGACAATATCATTGAGCGGCTTGACAAGCTGCTCCACCAGACGGACGACGATGCTCGCCTGCGCGAGCTGGCCGAGGCCGACAAGGACGGGCGTGTGGTGGTGCTGCCGGAAGGAGGAGAAAAAGATAGCTGAATACATAGACAGGGAAGCGTTTAAGAAAAGCGTCGAGGACGATTTCTGCTCCTACGGCGAGAGAAAGAACGGAGGTGACAACGATGCGAAATCCATGTAAGGACTGCATCTATTACCACAAAGAGAACAGAACTTGCCAGTCGAAAAAATGCGCTACTGGCGGAAGCGGAAAAGTGTCTTGGGTTGATAGGATGTTTTGTTCTCCATATAAAAAGGACGGAGGCGACAACAATGCGGCTGATTGATTCCGATAAGTTTATTCTTGCCCTTATGGATGCGTCCCTATCTTCCGTTGACGAGGATACAATCCTTGATTTGGTTGATAGCGTCCCCACTGCGGATGCAGTGCCGGTGGTCAGATGCAAGGACTGCAAGTACAGAGATGGCACACCGGGGCAGCCGAATATACTTTGTGCGCAGATGCACGAGGACGATTTTTGCAGTTATGGCGAAAGAAAGGAGGGCAAGGATGGCTAATGTAAACGATATCCTCCAGCGGGATTGGAGCAAGGACTTTATCTCCCTCATGCAGAACCGGATTATCGTTTCACATTACAAATACGGCTGGATGAGCCAAACCTATCCGGAACTGGCTAAGGCGATAGACAGCGCCGAGGAACGGCTGCGGCTGTACCGGGAGACCGGGAACACCGAATGGTTGGTTGACCTTGCCAATTTCGCTATGATCGAGTTTATGCACCCCAGTCACCCGCAGGCCCATTTCCGGGCAACGGGCAGCGATGAAAGCCCTGGACTTACAAACGGGGTAAGCTACAAGGAACTGATGGAGGAGGGGGAAAATGGTTAATTGGAAGTATCATTGCATTGACGAGCTGAAATGCCACCGATACAAAGTCCATTCGCTGGAGACCTTGCCAGAGGATATCAGCCGGTGCAAAGAGCAGATGGATGGAATCCGATCTGCAATCAGCGATTCCACACCGGTTAAGGGTGGTGGATGTGGTCGGGAGGACTACCTAATAAATGCCATAGCGAAAAAGGATTCCCTGACAGTCACTCTTAAAGATGTCAAGTATGATGTGGAGGCGGTGGAAAAAGCGCTGTCGCTTCTTACAGACGAGCAGCGCAGAATCCTTGAGTTATTCTTCATCCGGCGGGAGTGGGGCTACAAGGAGCGGCTCTGCAATGAGCTTAATATCAGCCTTTCGGAACTGTACCGCCGGAAGGATGAGGCCCTTAGACTGTACGCACTTAGCCGGTACGGAATGACCGAAAGATAAACTTGGGAAAAATCCGGGAAAAACAAGACGCATAAACCGTGTATACTGATATTGTGGTAAAACACAAACTTCCCTTGACATTCCTCCTGGCGGGGAGCCGGGCCCCGAGTCCCGGCAATCTGCTCCCGTAGCTCAATGGCAGAGCAGCTGATTTGTAATCAGCCGGTTATAGGTTCAAATCCTATCGGGTGCTCCACCTTCATGTTTTACCTCCTTTTTACGGGGCCGCCGATGCCCCGTTACCCCATCGGCAACACGCAGGGCGCAGTCGAATGGGGAGACCATGCAGCCGGTGCAACTCCGGAACCCTGCCGCGCGGAAACATTCCCGTTTAGTTTCATAGGCTAATTTAGCCGAACTTTTTGAGACGGGCCATCAAAAACCATTCCTCTGAGTTTTGTAGGGGCGGTGGTGCTGCCACTGTCCAAGTTTTACAAGGGGAGCCGAATAATCAGAGAGTACCGAAAGGCGCTCTCTTTCTTTATGCCATAAAGGAGGCGATACCTCTGGATTTGATAGTCCGAAAGGCCCCGCAGAGCGACACCATCAAGGTATATCCGGTATCTGATGTGCATTTGGGCAGCATCCTACATGATAAAGAGGGCTGGCAAGCATTCTGCCGCCGGGTAGAGCGGGAGGATGCTTATCTCATCCTTGGCGGCGATCTCATCAACAACAATACCCGGAACGCGGTGGGAAGCCCCTTTGAGGATTATATCCGCCCGCGGGAGCAGAAAAAGCTAATGGTGGAAATGCTGACACCCATTAAGGATAAAATCCTCTGCGCTGTTGCCGGCAACCATGAAGCCAGAACCGCCAAGGATACCGACCAGGACATCATGGGCGATATCATGTGCAAGCTGGACTTGGAGGACTACTACGCTGAGGATATAGCATTCCTCAAGCTGGAGATCGGCAGACGCATCACAAGGGATGCTCCCATTACCAGCTATACGATGGCTATTACCCACGGCTCCGGCGGTGGTATTTACACCGGCGCTACCGTCAACCGCAATGAGCGCTTCGGCTACACCATAGAGGGCATTGACGCTTTGATCGTTGGACACACCCATAAGGGCACCATCAGTAAGCCCAAGAAGATCGTGGTAGATAGCAATAACAATGTAATCCGCACCAAGCAGCTGGTAGTGGTTAGCTGTACTGCATGGCAGCACTACGGAGGCTATGCAGCACGGAAGATGCTCCTGCCCAGCAGCGAGAGCGACCATGAGCAGCCTCAGACCTTACTGCTGTGTGGCTGCAAGAAGGGAACTAAGCGAATCACTACTGTTTGGTAACAATAATTGGTAGCCCGGCATAGTAGACACCGGGAGGGTAAGGGCGGGTAATGACACAAAGAGAGGAGGTGCCGATATGGCCAGTGAGAACACAGATAGAAGCAACGGGAACCTGCGCCCATGGAAGAAGGGGCAGAGCGGGAACCCCGGCGGGAGAAAGAAAATGCCAGACGATGCAAAGGCAATGCTGAAAGCGGCTACTCCTGCCGCTGTAAAACTGCTGGTAGATACCCTGAATAACCCGGAGGAAAAGACAGAGACCCGCGTGCGCTGCGCTGAAACAGTCCTCGACCGGGTATACGGCAAAGCCAACCAGCCGATTGACCTGGGCGGAGAGGTGCCGAAGATCGAGATTGTGCTGGGGGATGCTGAGGGGATGGAAAAGTGAAGGTCTACTTCGGAAAGCCAAATCCAAAGCAGGAGCTATTCCTCCGGTCGCAGAAAAGAGTGATCGCATACGGCGGTGCGCGAGGTGGCGGAAAGAGCTGGTCAATAAGGGTAAAGGCTACGCTGCTGGCACTATGCCACCCTGGGATAAACATGATAATCCTGCGCCGGACATATGCAGACCTTTGGGAAAACCACATTAAAGAGCTGCGAAAGGCGCTGGAGCCAGCAGTTGCTACATATCGAGACAGCGAAAAGGCGATGATCTTCCCAAACGGCAGCCGCATCCGCTTTGGCTACTGTGCAGCGGAATCTGATGTGCTGCAATACCAAGGGCAGGAGTACGATGTCATCTTTATAGACGAGGCTACCCAATTTACAGAATATATGTATAACTGCCTATCGGCATCCAACCGAGGCGCCAACAATTTCCCTCACAGGATGTACCTGACCTGCAATCCGGGAGGAGTGGGGCATAGCTGGGTAAAGAGACTTTTTGTCGACAAGGACTACACCGGGGCGGAAAACCCTGATGATTATGATTTTATTGCGGCGAAGGTCTATGACAATACCGCACTGGTCAAGAACGACCCCGGGTATGTCCACCGGCTTGAAGTCTTGCCGGAGGATATCCGAAAGGCATGGCTGGACGGTGACTGGAATGTATTTGCCGGGCAGTACTTCCGGGAATGGCGTGATGATATCCATATCATAGACCCCATAGAGATACCGGAGTGGTGGCGCAGGTACTTTGCGATGGACTACGGTTTAGACATGCTGGCTGGCTACTGGATCGCCGTAGACGGTGAGGGGCAAGCCTATGTGTACCGAGAGATATACCAAAGCGGGCTGATCGCCTCGGAGGCGGCGCAGAAGATAAAGGAGCTGACCGGAGGAGAGAACATAGAGCAATGGCTGGCCCCGCCTGACCTGTGGAACCGGCGCAACGATACCGGCCGCAGCGTGGCGGATATCTTCATGGAGCAGGATATTCCATTGGCCCAGGTGGATAACGACCGCATCAACGGCTGGCAGGATGTGCACGAGTGGCTAAAGCCCTATGATACCACAAATATCATCACCGGAGAGCCAAAAAAGGCCGCTGGCCTGCGGTTCTTCCGAAACTGCCGGAATGTGATCCGCTGCCTGCCGATGATCCAGTATGACGAGCACAAGGCCAACGATGTGGCCAAGGAACCGCACGAGCTGACCCACGCGCCGGATGCGATCCGGTATTTCTGCAGCGGCAGGCCCTTTGCCGGGAAGCCGCCGGAGGCAAAGAAGCATAAACTCCCGCCGGAACTGCGGGACACGCAAGAACAAGGAGGATACCAAACATGGTAAAAAGATGGCTGCGTAAGCTGATCCTGTGGGCCCTGGGCGATGAGACGACCGCCGAGGTGGTACAGGAGCAGACCGCACAGAAGATATTCAGCGAATGGCTTAACGGCCCGGAGGATTAACCAATGAGTAATGTATCCCTGTGGACGCTGTACCAGGAGGGTATAGCCTACCACAATAAGATGGGCTTTACGACCAAGTTTCCTACATTCGTGCGCTTTAAGGAGGGCGACCAATGGCCCCAGCCGACCGAGCGCACCAAGAACCTGCCGCGGCCGGTACTCAATATCATTGAGATGATCGTGCGGAACAAGCGTTCCAGCGTACTGGATCAGCCGGTCAGTATCGTATACCGGCAGGGTGGCGCGACCAATAACGAGATAGCCGACCAGATGCAGCAGGACGCAGCCGAGAACATGACGGAATACGCCCGCAAGGTGTGGGACAGGGCCGACATGGACAAGCTGTGCACCGAGGCGGTGGACGATGCAGCCACCAACGGTACAGGCATTTGGCATTTTTACTGGGACAACAGCGTAAAGGGCGGGCAGAATACGCCCTATGTGGGAGAGCTTCGCGGGGAATCCGTGGATGCTCTTAATTTCTTTGTAGCCAACCCGCAGGTGCGGGATGTGCAGAAGCAGGATTATATCATTATCGCCCAGCGCATGAAGGTAAGCGCTGCAAGGACGATGGCCAAGAAAAAGGGCCTGCCCGATGCGAAGATCGAGCTGATCCTGCCGGATGAATTTGACGAGAGCGAGACCTACCGCGCTGCCCGAATTGAGCTGGACGGTAAGGAAAATGAGAAGGTAACGGTGCTGACCAAGTACTACCGCAAGAATGGCGAGGTAGTGTACGACAAAGCCACCCGCAGCGTAGATATTTGCACCGCCGTTCCGCTGACCCCTGCCGATACCAAGGTAAAGATCAAGCTGTACCCCGTAGCGGCTATGAACTGGAAGCTGCGCAAGGCTTGTTTTTATGGCATTGGCGAGGTAGAGGGGCTGATCCCCAACCAAAAACTCATCAACTTTATGCAGGGAATGCAGGGCTTTGCCATCCAGCAGATGGGCTTCCCGAAGATCATCACCCGGCCGGGGGCTCTGAAACAGCCTTTGACCAATGAGCCGGGCGAAATCATCACCGACTATGCCAATGGCGGCATCTCCTATCTGTCTCCGCCCCCGTTCTCTTCGGCCGCTGCGCAGCTGTGCAACGACATGATAGACCTGACCCGCGTGGTAACCGGCACAACAGAGGTAGCCACCGGCGAGAGCATGGGTGCCAATATGGCGGCATCCGCTATCATCGCCCTGCAGAACCAGGCACAGACCCCTGTTAATGAAATCCAGAGGCACTTCTGGCGGGCCGTGAAGGAGATCGGCCGCATTTGGCTGGAGTTCTTCAAGACCTACTGCTCTGATGAACGCGAGATCGTAGTAGAAATGGGCGACGAGATGCAGGGCCGTACCTTCGTTGGCTCCGAGTATGCCGAATACGACTTTGACCTGCAGGTAGATGTGGGCGCTTCCTCCGAGTATTCCGCGGTGCTGGCGCAGGCCACGCTGGATAAGATGCTCGACCGGGGAGATATCACCATTGACCAGTACATTGAGCTTTCCGACCCGAATGTAGCTCCCTTCAAGGAGAAGTTCAAGCGGATGCGGGAAGCCCAGCCGCAGGCGGTGGGGATGCCTGGGGTACCGGAGGAAGAAGTAAACGGCGTACAGAGCGTTTCCGGCGTTGGCGGCGTACCGCTGCCGGATGTGCCGAAGGCCCCGACCGTCATGGACAAGTTCACAGGAGGTGGCAACAATGCTGTGCCCAAACTGTAAAGCCGAAATGAGGATCACCGGGAAATACCTTACATTCACTGGAGATACCTCCCCGGATACCGAAACCAAAGCATTCATCAAGCTGCAGCTGGAGTGCAAGAACCCCAAGTGCAGCAACCGTACCCCGACCTATGTGACCAATCCCCTGGAGGGATAACCAATATTGAGTGGCTGCTAAACGGAACACACCGAACCTCGCCACAGAAAGGAACCAAATGGAAGAAATGATGAATACCGCTGCTAATATCGAGGAGCCCGTAGACGGGCAAATCGAAACCTCCCCCGCGGTGGAGGAACAGACCGAACCGGCAGCAGAACCTGCTGCAGAGGAACCGGTCGAGGAACGCACTGAAACACAGCGCGTAGCCCAGCGCATCAAAGATGCGAGCCAAAAGAGCGTGGATTCCTTTATCCGCAACATGGGCCTTACAAACCCATACGATGGAGACAGGCCCATTACCACAAAGGCGGAATATGACGCCTTTGCCGCCATGAAAAAGCTGGACGAAGCGGGACAGGCCGACCCTGTATCCGCGTACCGGAATCAATCCCTGGAAGCCGAACTGGCGCAGCTGCGCAGTAACGAGCGAATGAGAGAACTGGAGGCTGACCCCATCAAGGGGCAGACATTCGGTAGACTAAAAGACCAGGTGATAGAGCTGATGGACTACTGCCGGGAGCTGGGGACGCCCTGCAGCGTAGACGCAGCCTTTAATACGGTACTGGCAAACAGCTACTTCGACCTCGCAACAGAGGCGGCCAATAAGGCCAAGGAAGATACGCTCCGTAAGATCAACAACAACGAACAAGCATCTCCCGGAGCACTGACGGGCGAAAGTCCCGATACCGATACCGATTACATGAAGATGTCCGACAAGGACTTTGAAAAACTCTATCAGTCTGCACTCCGGGGGGAATTAAAAAACTAAGGAGTGTATATAATGGCAACTACTACCCAGACCTATGCTAATCTGACCGCTGAACAGAAAACCTTTTATGATCGTACCCTGCTTTCCCGTCTGCTCCCCAATCTGACCTTCCTCAAGTACGGTCAGAAGCGGCCCATGCCCAAGAATGAGGGCGACACCATCAACTTCCGCCGGTTCAATTCCCTGGCGGTTCCCGCTGCCTCCCTCACCGAGGGCGTAACCCCCGATGGCACTACCCTGTCTATCACTGCTGTGACCGCTACCGTGGCACAGGAGGGTAACTGGGTTCGTGTATCCGATAAGATCAGCATGGTCGGCATTGACCCCGTACTGACCGAAACCTCCGCCCTGATGGGCGAGAATGCCGCCAAAACCCTGGAGACCCGCTGCGCGGATGTTATCTTCAAGGGTACTTCCCAGCAGTATGCTGGCGGCGCTGCTTCCGCTTCCGCTATTGCTGCCGGTAAGGTAGTCAACAGCGAGGAGATCAAGAAAGCGGTGCGCACCCTGCGCAACAACAACGCCGAACCCCTGGAGGGCGGCTATTACATCGGCTTCTGTGATCCCGATGTAGCATATGACCTGCAGAACGACAGCCTGTGGCAGGACATTTCCAAATACAATGGTGCAGAGAACATCATGAAGGGCGAGATTGGCCGCATTCATGGTGTTCGTTTTATTCTGACCACCATGTGCCCCACCGATGCCACTACCGCTACCGCAGGTACCCTGCATAAGACCCTCATCGTTGGCAAGGATGCCTACGGCGTAGTTGATGTGGACGGCTCCTCCAAGCCCGAAATCATCATCAAGCCCACCGGTTCCGCCGGTACAGAGGACCCCCTGAACCAGCGTGCGTCCTGCGGCTGGAAGGCGATGGCCGTTACTGTTCGTCTGCAGGAGCTGGCGATGGTCTGCATTCAGTCCATGGCTTCCGCCTAAACCAACACGATAAGGGAGGGGTTCATGCCCCTCCCTTTTTGACAAGAAAGGAAAAGTAAATATGGCTAATACCAAGAAAACCGAAAACCCTGATATGATCGGCGAGATCGTAGAGAAAGAGACCGGCGCAGAGCTGGCGAAATCCCCCAAGGTACGCATCCGCCTGCCCGTGGATAAGCTGAACAAAGAGGATGTTGTGGTGCCTGTGTGCATCAACGGCTATACCTATCAGATCAAGCGTGGCGAATGGGTGGAAGTGCCCCAGGAAGTAGCCCGTATCCTGGAAGAAGCCGGTTACATGGGGTGAGTAAATGAACAAGAACGATGCCATCAACGGTGCGCTGCGGTGGATAGATGAAGCCACGGTAAACGGCGCTGCCGCAAGCAACGGATTTATAGCCGACTACAAGGACAGAATGGAGCACCTGCTGGACGGTGCTGTTGCAATGGTGGAATCGCAGTTCCCGCTGATCGAATCCATCAGCATCGTTCAGAATATGCCCCGGTGCATGGAGGGCTCCCATTTTGAGGCTAAGACGGTTTATCCCGGCGATACCTACGAGTTTACCAACAGCGATGCAAAAGCCTACACGCTTGAAATTTGCGGTGTTCTAACAGCGAATATCGATGGTGCCCGGCGGCAGATTACCGCCCCGGAGTTCCAGCGGCTTTCCGGCAGCTTTAACGGCAGTATCAAGCTGGAATCGCAGTACCCATTCCAGGTAAGAAACGCTGCGTTTTACGCTTTCCCGCTGGTGGAAATCCCGGAGCATATTGCCTGGGTACCGTATGAGCTGCCCCAGCAGATGAACGGGCTGGTGAAAATCCTTTTCTCCGGTGACGGCGTGACCTTCCGTGACTTTTCCGACTACCGGCGGCTGGATGAATACCACATTGCGATCCCGTACCATTACAGTGGGCAGTTCGATATCCAGTATAAGCACCGGCATACCACCCTTGCAGGTGCTTCCGGTGCCACGGAGATAGAGGTGGAGGCGAAAGCGGTTCCGCTGGTCCCGCTGCGGCTGGCCATTGATGCCACAAGCGGAATTGATGAGACGCTGGCGCTGAACCAGTTCCTCACCGGGCGCTTTGCCGAGATGGTGGGAGCCATGACAGATGAGGACACCGAAAAACACCAGGTCATTGAAACTGTATTCATGATGTAAGGAGGGGAGCAAATGAGATATTCCCCGGCAAAACTCCCCAGCGCTGATGTGGTAAAGACCAATGCCATGGTCATTAACGACTTTTACGGCTGCGACTTTTCCAGCGGCGCAACCAATATCGACCCAAGAAGAAGCCCCAACTGCGAGAACATGATCCGTTCCTCCCCCGGCCGCGTGAGAAAGCGCCTCGGCTTTGCCAAAACGGCGGTATACGATGGCCGCATCAATGGGCGATTCTCCCTGGACGGGGTGGATATCATCCATGCGGGCGAAAAGCTGTACGCAGGCGATACGCTGATCTCTTCCGCCATGAACGATGCCTTTTCGGTCGGCAAGAACTTTGATAAGGCCCTGTACCTGCTGGATGGCGAACACTACTACAAGGTGACGCACAGCGAAGATACCTTTGCCGTGGCCAATGTATCGGACGGTGCCTATGTGCCGCGCATCGTTATCAATAAAAACCCGGATGGGACAGGCGGAACGACCTATGAGGATATCAACCTCATGTCGGATAAGTGGACGGAATCTTTCTATGTAGGAGAGAAAACCGCAACGGCAACAGCATTCCAACTTTCCCTTGAAAATTTGGATACAACGCCTGTAACGGCAAAGATATTGCAGGCAGATGGTTCCTTTGTAGACAAGGTGGAGACCACCGACTTTACCGTAGACCGCACCAGCGGAACCGTTACATTTCTCACCGCTCCGGGGAAATCCCCGCTGGAGGGCGCAGACAATGTGTATATCACCGCCTCCAAGGATAGGAGCGAGAGCCGCAGCCGCATTACCAACTGCGATACCTGTATAGTGTATGGCGAAACAGGCACCCGGCTATTTGTGACCGGCGATCCGAACTTTAAGAACCGGGACTTCTGGTCGGCGCAGAACGATTTTTCCTACTTCTCCGATCTGTCCTATTCGATCCTGGGTGAGGATAGCGAGCGCATTGTAGGCTATTCCATCGTAGGCGACAGGATAGCCGCCCACAAGAGCGGCACCACCGGTGCGGTATATGTGCGTACCGGCTCCACAGTAACCGATACCGACGACCTCGGCAATAGCGTGGAGACCTTTGCCTTTAAGACCGGCAATGTAATCACAGGCCACGGCGCAATCGCTCCGCACAGCTTCGTGCCGACCGATAACGAGCCGCTGTTCCTTTCCTCCACTGGCATCTTCGCACTGACTGCTTCCGATGTGACCGGCGAGCGCTATGTGCAGAGCCGCAGCTTCTATATCAACCCGAAGCTGCTGGCAGAAAGCAACATCGCTGATGCCTACGCCTGCATCCACAAGGACTTTTATTTTATAGCAGCTGGCGCTGGCGTGTATGTGCTTGACCTGCTGCAAAAGCACTACGAGAATGGGGAGCCGTATTCCAACTACCAGTACGAGTGCTTCTATCTGACCGGCATCCCTGCAAGGGTGATCTGGGATGATAACGGTGAATTGTTCTTTGGAACCGCAGACGGCAAGGTATGCAGATTCAATACCGATGAAACCGCGCCCAACTCCTACAATGATACTATGGACGGAGAGACATACACACCGGTAGCGTGCCAGTGGGAAACCCCGGATATCGATGGCAAGACCTTTTACTCCAGCAAACACTTCCGGTACATGGCCTGCAGGCTATCCGCCTTTGTGCGTACCAGCGTAAACGCCTATGCGATGTGCAGCGGCAAATGGATCTCCATTCTGACTGATGCGAGAACGGCCCGCTTCTTCTCGTGGGATGATATTGACTGGTCGAAATGGACATGGAGTACCGATGCCACCCCAAAGGTGCTGGGGCGCAAGCTGGATATGCGCAATCTGGATAAGGTGCGCTTCCGGTTCTCCAATGCCAATGCGGAGCCTTTCGGCATAGAAAACATTGCCGTAGAGTACCGAGAAACCAAGAAATACAGGGGGTAAGATATGTTTGAAAAAATAAAAGCGTCCGATGGCAATGCTTATACCCCGGACGCTGTATTTACCGATAGCGATGGCAACAGGGTGGGTGTAATCGGACAGGAAACGACCCCCGGCCTGTCTGCCAGTGAGATGCAGTATTCCGTAGAGCAGGTCGTGCGTGAGGTCGTGATCCCCGCGTATAACAGCCTGGTGGACGCGCTGAATGCCTTGACCGCTGCCGCCAACATGGGCGCAGAGGATATCAGCGGTGCGGCATCGACCGTACAGGAAGAGCTGGAAAAGCGGATCCTGACCGGCAATGTGAAGTACATCCGCCTTAACGATGACAAGGTGCTGGAAACCAGCGAAGATGGCGTAACATGGGAAGCGACCGGCTCCTCCGGCCACATCATTGTCAAGCCGGACGGGACAGTAGCCCCGCAGCGCAGCCGCCTGAAATTCGCCAATGGCACAGTAACCGATGATGGTTCCGAAACCATTGTTACCGGCCTGAAAGGCGATACCGGCCCGCAGGGCGAGAAAGGCGACACAGGCGAGCAGGGGCCGAAGGGTGACCAAGGCCTGACAGGCCCCGTTATTGTTCCCTCTGTAGATGCCAGCGGCGTCATGTCCTTTACCATCCAGGATACGGCGATTGCACCGCAGGCCGTCAGTGTGAGAGGCCCGCAGGGCCCGCAAGGCGTACAGGGCCAGCAGGGTGCCCAGGGCACAAGAGGCCCGCAGGGTATTCAGGGCGTACAGGGTATCCAGGGCCCCAAGGGCGAAACAGGCGAACAGGGTCCTGCCGGTGCTACTGGTGCCACAGGCGCAACCGGTCCCAAAGGTGATAAAGGCGATACTGGCCCCAAGGGTGATACCGGCGCAACCGGTGCCCGTGGTGCAACAGGCGCTACCGGCGCACAAGGCCCGGCTGGTCCCGCAGGCCCCAAGGGTGAACAGGGCGATACCGGAGCCACAGGCGCAACCGGGGCGACAGGTGCTACAGGTGCAGAAGGCCCTGCTGGCCCTCGTGGCTTAAAGGGCGAAAAGGGAGACAAAGGTGATACTGGTGCAACAGGCGCTACCGGCGCTACTGGTGCGCAGGGGCCTATGGGACCGCAAGGACCGACAGGCCCTGCCGGTAAAGATGGAACCAGCCTGTATATCGAGGACAGCTATCCTACACTGGCAGCGCTGAAAAACGCGATCCCAGCCGGGAACAACAAGATGTACTATGTGCAGGAGGACGGCGAGTGCTACATCTGGAGCGAGACGGCCAATGACTGGGTAAGCGTTGGCGCTTTGCAAGGCCCCATCGGCCCTCAAGGCCCTCAAGGCGTACAGGGGCCACAAGGCGAGCAAGGCCCAGCTGGCGCTACCGGTGCTACTGGCGCTGCTGGAGAACAAGGCCCGCAGGGTGAGAAAGGCGACAAAGGGGACACTGGCGAGCAAGGCCCCACAGGCGCTACTGGTGCAACAGGCGCGACAGGCCCGCAAGGCCCAGCCGGTTCTCCCGGTGCTGACGGTGCAGCTGCTACTGTTAAAATAGGTACAGTAACCTCCGGCGCTGCTGCTTCCGTTACCAACAGCGGCACAACCTCTGCTGCGGTATTCGACTTTGTACTGCCCAAAGGCGATAAGGGCGAAAAAGGAGATACCGGTGCTACAGGTCCGCAGGGTGAGACCGGCGCAACCGGCCCGGCTGGTGCTACCGGCGCTACAGGCCCGCAAGGCGAACAGGGCGTTCAGGGGCCGCAGGGCGAAGTGGGTCCGGAGGGGCCGCAAGGTCCTGCCGGTGCAGCAGGAAAGGATGGCAAATCCGCCTACCAGACTGCCGTAGAAGCAGGATACACCGGAACGGAAACCGCATTTAACGCGGCGCTGGCGGATGTGCCCGGCCATATCGCAAGCAAGGCCAACCCTCACGAAGTAACCAAAACGCAAGTTGGCCTTAGCAATGTGGACAATGTGAAGCAGGCCCCCTATACCCATGTTTCCGATAAGGCTAACCCACATGGCGTGACCAAAGCCCAGGTCGGACTTGGAAATGTAGATAACACCAGCGATGTCAATAAGCCTGTTTCCACTGCACAGCAGACAGCGATTAACGCCTGCAAGGTAAAGAAAGCGAGCGTTACCCTGACCGCTGCCGGGTGGACAGGAGCTGCAAGCCCCTATGCGCAGACCATAACCCTTTCCGACATTACCGTAAACAGCAAGGTGGATATCCAGATGGATGCAACCGCTCTTGGCGCTATCCTCGACAGCGGTACATCTGCCCTTTGGATTGAGAACAACAACGGTACCCTTACCGCCAAGGCAATGGGCGAAAAGCCCAATGCGGACATGGAGGTACAGGTGATGATAACAGAGATCATCAACGGTGGGGGCAGTATCTCCGGCAATGCCATCTATGCGCCATCCGGCGGCGGTGGCTTTGTAGCTTCCGCTACGGCACCGGATACCAAGCTGCTGTGGATCGATACCGCAAACGGCGGTATTATCAAATACCACAACGGCACTGCATGGGTAGCTGTTGGCGCGGCATTCAGTTAAGGGGGTGAAACATATTGGCTCTTAATTCTCAGAACCAGATTCTTGCCTCGGACTTTGTAAGCCTTAAAGCAAGGGTAAAAGCGGAAATGAATCGTCGCTGCCGCTCCGGCTCTCTGACGGCCTATGCCGGAGCAGCCTACGACTACAGCGTTGTCCCCGCCAATGGGGTCATCGTCAAACCGGAACACCTTAACAAGCTGGTCGTACCGATCAACGCGATTTCGCCCAGTGGGTATACCGAAAAAGCAGCTGGGGACGCCGTCCCGGAGCTTGCCACACTGGATGCAAAGCTGGCAGCCCATGAAGCATATCCCATGCGTGGCAGCGGTTCGGATTGCGCATCCGGCTGCAGCGGACTGTGCAGCTCCGGATGCTATAATAGCTGTTCTGGTTGTGGTGGATCTTGCTCTTATGACTGCAGCGGGTGTAGTGGAACCTGTACTGGCGACTGCGAAGGGACATGTTCTGGAGGCTGCAGCACATCGTGCGGAGGAGCTTGCTGGCGGGATGGCTGCACCAGCAACTGTACGGCAGCCTGCAGAATGGATTGTACTGGAGGGTGCAAAGGAAATTGCGGCAGCATATGCTCTACGAATTGTAGAACGACCTGTGTATCAACATCTGGAACATCTTAATTGTAGGAGGTAAATTTATGATAGGCGTATATCAAGCAAATGCTATGGTAAAAGTGGCAGAACTTTCCGAGATTTCTGTTCAGGAGATCAAGGAGGCTTTAGCTGAAAAAAAGGTGGGAGTTGGCCGAGAACTGTATCCCATTTTATGTGATCAACCGATGGCTCCTGCCGTGAATGCAGAAGAAAGTACGGTACGCAGCTATGCTTCCAATGTAATCGCAAAGGTTGAGGATGCACTGGGAATTAAATATGATGAAGCCGTAAAAGGTGCTGTTACAGAGTATTTTGTCCTTGACCGCAAACGATATGGCAGTAGCATAGAACAAATCGTTGAGCGGAGCTTGTCCGTACTCGCTATGTACCCCAGTGCAGAAAAAGGCTCTTTCTTATGGTTCTTGATGGAAACCATAAAGCGCCAACTGATGGGAGTGTATATTAAGGATACCAAATTCCTCCCGGAGCTGAAGATTTTAATTGAAGAAATAAAGAAAACTTCGGCAGCTTATGATCTGTATGCCGCTGAACTCTAAGGAGGAATCAAAATGGCATTGAAAGTAACGATCCCTGAGCAGGACTGCACCTGCGTGGAACGCCTGTGGTACGAGTACAACGCGGCACTGGGTGTTCTGCGTTATCTGATGGCGCAGCCTGATGTACTGGAGAAAAACCTGCAGCTGTATGCCGATAGCTGTGAAGCAAAGAGCGTGGAGCTGGAGCTGGCCAAAAGAGAAGTGAATGAGCGCTTTAAGCCCGACGGCGCAGTTATGAGCTACTCTTTTAACTTTGACGAGTGCACCATCGAGTACAATATGGAGGACGCATGAAGCGAAGCGAAATAAGTTATGCAGACTACCTTTATACTTTGTACCCAGAAGAAGGCGCAAAAATGCTTCCAGAAGAGTTTCTTTGCCGTGATGTTACTTTTCAAGTGACAGATGACTGCCCGATGGCCTGCACTTATTGTTATCAAGGGCATAAAGGACATAGGGTGATGTCAAAAGAGACGGCTCGGGCTGGTGTCGATCTTCTCTTCCGTATGTGGGAAGAAGACAAGGGAACATTCATCAATCGAAAAACAAAGGCTATTATATTGGATATGATCGGTGGGGAACCTCTGATGGCTATTGATGTGATCGATGATATCTGCACCTACTTTGTGCGGCGCTGCCTGGAGCTGCAGCACCCGTGGATTTATACATGGAGGGTCAATATCACATCGAATGGTGCTTTGTACTTTGAGCCAAAAGTGCAGGAGTTCCTCCACAAGTTCCGGAATAATCTGAGCTTTGCTGTAACGCTGGACGGGCCAAAAGAGATCCATGATGCCTGCAGGGTCTATCACGATGGGCGCGGCAACTTCGATGATGCCTACGCGGCAATGAAGCACTTTAACGCTCATTTCTATGAAGAACTGGGGACGAAAGTGACCATTGCCCCGGAGAACATCCACAATCTTAGCCGCATCGTGGACTTCTTTATGGCCGAGGGCATGAAAACAATACGCGCCAACTGTGTGCATGAAGCCAAGTGGACGCCGGAGCACGCCAAGGTGCTGTACGATGAAATGAAGCAGATGGCTGATAAGCTGCTGAAAAACAACGACGGTACCACGGTCTCCCTGTTCTCGGAAGATAATTTCCACCCGCTTCCGCCAGAAGAAAACGGGAACTGGTGCGGCGGTACCGGGGCCATGCTGGCGTTTGACCCCGATGGTATTGCCTACCCCTGCCTGCGGTATATGCCATCCTCTTTGGGCAACGATGTCCCGCCCATTATCGTCGGTACCGTCGATGGGGTATTTGAGCAGCCGGAGCACAAAGCAATTAAGGAATACCTTGACAGCATTACCCGTCGTTCGCAGTCTACGGATGAATGCTGGGAATGCCCGGTCGCTTCCGGCTGCGCATGGTGCTCCGCATGGAATTATCAGGAGACTGGCTCGGTCAACTGTCGCAGCACCAATATCTGCGTGATGCACAAGGCGAGAGCACTGGCCAATGTGTACTACTGGAACAAATGGTATAAGCAAAACAACATCAATAAGAAATTCAAAATGCATCTACTCCGAGAGGAAGCAGAAAAAATAATCAGCCCGCAGGAGTATGATATGCTGCTGCGGCTGAGTGAGGAGGACTGATATGGATGCAAGTGTTTGGGTAGCAATTATCACAGGTGTGGCGTCGGTATTGGCGGTGGTGATAACCAACAGCCGGAGCAATGCCGAGCGGGACTACAAGATGGAACGGGCGCAGGCCGTAACCGACACCAAGCTGGAAGAACTGACCCGGGAGGTGCGGCTGCACAATAACTTCGCGGAACGGATCCCCGTTTTGGAAGAACAGAACAAAGCCCTTAACAAAAGGGTGACCAACCTTGAGCAGAGAAAAGGAGCGTAACTATGAACGAATTTGTAACCTGGACAACCCTTGGTACTTATGCCGGTGCAGTCATGATGGTCACCATCATCACCCAGTTTTTGAAGCAGACCCCTCTCAAGAACATTAACACCCAGCTGTTGGCCTATATCATCTCTGTGGCTCTCCTCATCGGGGCGGAAGCCTTTAACGGCTCTGCACTGACCGTACAGGGCGTGGTGCTGTGCCTGCTGAACGCTGTTATTGTAGCGCTGGCTGCTAATGGTACATATGACGCAGCTACCACCGGCATGGTCAAACACACTGATGCGGCAATTTTGGATGCCGAAGGAAAGGGGGAAGCCTAATGGCTTTCCTCTCTCCCGATAATGTGCGCTATGATAACGGCGTAAAAATCTGTGAGAAGATAATCCCGGATTCTGCGGTTTGGAACCGTGATGTTAAGGAAGGTGGTTACACCTACCGAAAGGGAACGACCTATAAGGCCAACCGTCCGCTTTCTGCGATTAAAGGCGTCACGATCCATAATACCGGGCGCATCAAGATTCCTAACGGAACCACAATGGCGGAGCAGTACACCCGCGCGACCTACCCGAACTGCAACATGGGGTCTGTCCGTGTCCACTACTATGTGGACGAGAACGAAGCATGGCAGAACCTTGACGAGGGCGAGGTCGGCTGGCACGCTGCTGACGGAAACTACGGCCCTGGCAACAGCACTACCATCGCCATCGAGATCATCATGGACGGCACTAATGCCGAGTATAACCGGATTGCCGAAGATAATGGCGCAAGACTTTGCGCTGCAATCCTCAAACGGCATGGCTTGGACGAAACCGCAGTTTACCAGCACCATGACTGGTACGCAAGGAAAGATTGCCCTGCCTATATCAGACCGCACTGGAGCGCGTTTTTGGCGTTGGTGCGGCAGTATCTCAATGGCGATACGCAGGTGCCGAGCGATTATGATAAGCTGGTCGCCGAGCTGGAAGAGCTGAAAGACAAGTACAACACCGAGCACGCCAGTGCACAGGCGCTGCGTGGGAGAATTTTGGCCGCTATTGAGCAGTATGACACGGCGGCATATGACAAGGAGGGGTAATTTTGGCACCGAAAAAGAATGCAACCCTTGTAAACGATGGCGGCAGCAACCGCACAATAAAACCGATTGGATATGATGTAAGCAGAGCGGCAACCGCTGCTGCGGATGCTGTTGGTAGGCCCGGACGCGGCGTTGTGGATGCTGCGGTAAAGGGCGGTGCGCTTGCTTCGGCAAAGTCCAACCTGGCTGGTCTTTCCCCGACAACCTCCTCTACTGTGACGGATACCTCTGAACGGGACGCATACCTTGCCCAGCTGAAAGCACAGCTGGATGCGCAGACCGCGGCCTATGACCAGCTGCTTGCATATAACCGGCAGATGTATGAAGCCCAGCAGAAACAGGCGGCCCAGCAGCGGGAGGACAATGCCCGCCGGGCATACATTGCCAAGGAGATGGCGCTAAAGAACCTCCCCGGCCAGCTGGCCCGTGAGGGTATCAACGGTGGCCTTGCGGAAAGTTCCTATGTCCGTTTGAATAACCGCTACAACAGCAGCCTTGCCGATGCGGATAATACCTATTCCGATGCGGTAAACCAGGCATACCTTGACATGATCCAGGCGAACCGGGAGCCGCAGAGTGGTAAACTGAATGCGCAGGCGAATTATGCTGCAGGAGCAGCAAAAGCCCCGAAGGCCAAGACAACAACCACCGATAAGGCCAATCCGAGATACAATGCGGCGCTGCAGGAATCTTATAATATGCTGCGCCGCGCCGGTTATACTGATGCAATGGCATCGAAACTCCTCGGCCTTGAATAACAGGAGGGCAAATGGACAGAAAAACGCTGGAACAGAACTATCAAAACTCCATTGCAAAATCTGCTGAACTGGAACAAAACTACCGGCGTGGTGTTGGCGATCTTGCCCGCTCGGTAAAACAGGCAACACAGTATAATCCTTCTGCCCCCAGCACGCAGCCTACCCAGGCTGCGCCTGCTGGGGCTTCTTCTCGTAAGCAGAGCGATACCATGAAACCGGAAATTGATGCGCTTGTAAAACAGCGCAACGATGCGCTCATTAAAGCGGGGGCTTATCACCGAGCCGGGATGAAGAAGGAGGAAGCAGAGCAGCTTGGCATCGCAAGCCGCGTATATGCAGACTCGGTCAATGCGGAAACCGAGTATAAAACGCAAAAAAACATAGAAGCAACCGAAGACTACGACCCGAGCAAGAACAAATTTAAGGCCGGTACTGCTGCATTGGCTGCGGTACAGGACTTTGGACAGTCGTTTATGCAAGGTGCTGGTGTCCTTTCTCACTACCTTGGTGGTGGCGAAGCGGCCTATCGTCAGGCGGCATTCAATGCAAAGAATCTTATTGACAAAGGGGCCTCTCCGGAAGAGGCACTTAAAACTGCCGGAGTTGTAAAGACTGGGGCCGCGCCGATAACTGATTATAAAACGATTACCGAACTAAAGCACGAAAAAAATAGGGCCAGTGTAGGCGCAATCGAAGGCCTGGGGCTTGATGCGGTAAATACGGTGGCTGGAATGGGTATCCCCGGCGCTGTGAGCGCACTCGATCCGAACCATACTGCAGGACTGGTTATGATGGGCGTTTCTTCGCTGGGGCACAAGTATGCTGATGCATACGAAAAGTACGGCAATGCAGACCTTGCGTTTATTCTTGGGCTGGGTGCCGGAGCTGCAACCATCACTACCGAACAAATCGGCGGTGTTTATGGCAAACTCGGAGAAACGGCGGCCGGAAAGGCTGTTGCAAAGAAGTTGGTAACGGAAGCCCCCGGTCTGTATAGCCTCGCCAATTCCGTGGGCGGCAAGTGGCTGCGGGATGCCCTTTCCGAAGGCATTGAGGAAGGCGCGGAGGATGTCATTAACTACGCCATTGAAAAAGCCATCACCGGCGACAGTGACGAGATGGACAACTTCGGCTATGATATTCTGCTGGGTGCCCTTGCCGGTGGCGTACTGGGCGGCGGTAACGCTGCGATGCGCTCCATCACCTACAACCGCGTAGGCAAGGCGCTGAATGCTTCCCCCACCGCTGTAGCGCAGCAGGTGCAGGAGGGCATGGAGAAAGGAGCAGGCACCGCACCGGCCATTTATGCGGCGGAGGTGCAGAAGAACCCCAGCAACCAAATGGTGGGCAGACTGTATGAAGCGAACCTCACCTATGATGCCGAAAGCGGCCTTTCCAAAATCCAGAACGATATTACCCAAGTCTCCGTTAAGGAGATCAAGGCAATGGTCTCCAAGGCGGATGCGCTGGCGCAGGCAGCCCAAAAGCTGAATGTGGAAGCCACCCCGCAGGCTGTAGCGACAGCTATTACCGATGCACAGCGCACACAATCCATTAAAACAGCCGAGGACAGCGTAGGGCAGTCTTTTGCAGCTGCGATTGATAATCCTGCCAATGCGGGAGAGAAAGCCTACAACAGCGCCCTTGCCGGTGTAGCGGCCAACCAAGGCGTAGCCGCTCGTATCAACAACGACCCAGTGGCAAGGCAAGCGTTTTCCCAGCTAACCGGCGTACAGTTCACCGGAAACACAGCGCAGGATATTGCCGCCATCGAAGTGGCGACACAGAACATTGCGAAGTCCGGTAAACAGGCGATCTCCCAGGCGGAGTATGCCCAGCGTGTCACTGCCGCAGGGGAACAGGCAGCTGCCCAGTTCGATGCGGATATGCAGGCACAGGCGGAGCAGATGCGGCAGGAATCCCAGGATAGATGGCTCTCTGTGGAGCAGAACACCATCACCGATGTGGATGGTAAACGCCACATTAAGGAGATCACCAATACCGATGTGCGTGGCAATACCGAGATTGGCTATAAGAAAGCGGGAATCCCCAGCAGCAAAAAGAAAGCTGTTGCGGAGGTAGACAACGCTGCGAAATACCTGGGCAAGACCATTGTGTGGTACGAGGGCGCTTTGCAGGTGAACGGGCAGTACCGTTTGTCTAATGGCTTCCGGGCACCGGATGGCACCATCTATGTCAACATCAATGCGCAGAATCCGCTGATGGTCACTTTCGGGCATGAAATGTTCCACGACCTTGTAGCCGATGGCAAGTATGCCGGTATGATCGATACGCTGGTAGAAAACCCCGACTACGCCAACATGGTAAAGGGCATGATGGACGCAAAAACCGAGCTGTACGAGCGCAATGGTATTGAGCTTGACCAGAGTGCAGCCGCGGAGGAAGTCGCTGCTGATATCAGCGGTGACATTCTGAACAGCCAGGATATGCTGGAGTACATCGGCGCAAGAAATACGGAAGCTTCCACCGGCATTAAAGGCTTCCTGAACCGTATCCTCAAAAAGCTAAAAGGAAAGCCCTCTGCACAGGAAGCCTATAACAGGCTGTCCGAAGCGCAGCGGGCCTTAATTGACGGTATGGAGGGGAGAGTTCAGGACGCGACTGCTGAGGCGAATGCGCGCTATTCCATCTACGAGAGCTATGTGGATGATATAAGCCAGTGGGTTAGAGATGGAAAACCAAATGGAATGGTTTTTGTTCTCGGGAATACTGGCCCCGTTTTGCAGGGGCTTGGAGCAATAGAGAGCGACATTTACTTAACCAGTGATAAATTAAATGTTATACAGAAAGACCATCCGGAGGTTAGCGACAGCGCAATAAAGAGAATCCCCCAGATACTTGAAGACCCGGTTCTGATTTTGCGCAGCAAGGGACACGGAAAATCCGGTAGCAACAGCAGAATGGTAGTAATCGGAGCTGTGAAAGCGGAAAACGGACAGCCATTGCTTACAATACTGGATTTGCGTCCTTACGAAAAAGGATTCCTTGTTGATGATATGCAGAAGGTCAACAGCGCATATACAAAAAAGAGCCCCGAGAACTTTATCCGGGGCAGCGAAATTGTATATGCAGATAAAAATAGAACCGTTCCGCTTCTTCGCCGTATCGGGCTTACAATAGCGTCCCGAGAGCTTCAGCAGAGTGGTTCTATTGGTAGGATAACATATAACGGGAACGGTGTCAATATCTCTGGCGTACCGTTCAGCGATATTGTTCCTGCCGATAACTATTCTATGCAGAATAGCACAGAAGATGCAGGCGAGAAACATTCCCTCATGGATATTCCGGCTACGGATAGCACCGGCAGGGAACTTTCCGCCGAGCAGAAGAAGTTTTTCGCCGGCAGCAAGGTGGTAGACGGAAACGGAAACCTTCTTGTTATGTATCACGGTACAACTGCGTTTGGATATATTACGAAATTTAAGAGGGGGAAGAAGGGGTGGCTTGGCCCCGGCATTTATCTTACCAGCAAGAGATCCGATGCACAGCGATACGCAGACGCCATGGGCGAGGGGAATGGCAGACTGTATGAGATGTATGCGAATATTACGAAGCCGCTTGTTGTGACAGATGGGAACCCTGTCCCGGGAATTCTCAAAGCCGCATATGGCAGGGATAGCGTATATAAATCCCGATCCGAAAAACAGGCAAACGATCCAAACATCGTTACGCAAGCCGACATAAACAAACTCCGTGCAAAAGGGTATGACGGGATTGTGTGGGACTATGGCGGGAGCAAAGAGGTTTCGGTATTCTCCCCCGAACAGGTCAAACTCGCAGATAATGTTGACCCGACCTCCAGCCAAGACATCCGCTACTCCCTCATGGAAGATGCCCAGTACATGGCGGACATCGACAAGGCAGTATCCGAAGCAACCGCAAAGGCCGATGAGGCTTTGAAAGCTGCACAAGCCGAGGTAAAGGATTTGCGAAAGCAGCTGCTTGAGATGCGCAACAGAGCAGAGTATGCGGAGCTGCAGACCAAGGTGACAGAGAAGCCGACTATAGACCCCATCAAAGCGAAAAAGGATATCAGCCAGTTCCTGCGGAAGAATGGTATCACGAACGAGGATACTATCAATACGCTTACAGCTGAAATCGAGGATGCTTTCAACAGTGTCTACCGCTGGGAGAAAACAGACATTGATGCGGCTGCCAAAAAGACGGCGGACGCGATTCTCAAAGAAGCAACCGTTTCCGACCCGCTGAAAGCGGAAAAGGCGGATATCCGAAAGAGCCTTTCCCAAAGAACCTTTGTGATTGGCGAGCAGCTGCGTGGGGATATCGTCCGCAAGTACGGCTCCCTCTCCAACTTCCGGAAGAAGTACGGAAACCTTATTCGAATTAAAACACGGGAGAATGCCAAAGCGGGTGAAGGAGTGGCGTTTGATGTTGCCTATTCCGAGCTACAGAGTGAGTTCCCAGGTATCTTCCGTGAAGCGGCAACCGAGTGGGAGACATTCGCGAATACCGTTGCGGCGGCAGACTATGCTATGCGCTCCGAGCCGGTTCCTCTTGCGGATATGGTGGACAGCGAAGAGTTCGCAGACAGCGTTTCCAGTCAGCTAGCAGAAATGCTTTGGAACCAAAAGAACCTTGTGGCCGAAGCGGACAAGGCAAAGGCGAAAGCTGATGCAGCGACAGAAAAAGCGGTAAACGCCGCGGTGGAAGCGGAGCGGCAGAGGGCCCAAAAAGAAACGGCTGCTAACGACCGCTGGCGTGAAGCAGAAACCAAGTTGCTTGCCGATATGGCTGCGGCAAAGGAACGGGAGAAAGCTGCAAAGGCTCGCGCCGAATTTATGCAGAAGTACGATACCCTTTCCAAGCAGTACCGCGCTGACCTGCGAGCCAATAACCAGCAGGCGCGGGCACAGTATGATGAGAAACTGGCCGAGGCGAAGGACGAGTTCAACCGGCGTAGGACGCAGGATCGCATTGACCGTGTGGTGCGTGAGGACCAGGCCAAGAGCAAG
>ERZ1026864.335-NODE-335-length-30406-cov-4.336035_pt1 | contig 30406 bp, 26 predicted proteins | sample MGYA00380162_ERZ1026864 | MGnify/ENA primary metagenome ERZ1026864 (study PRJEB33269, sample SAMEA4719798) | human gut metagenome | biome: human-associated habitat; feature: organic feature; material: feces | place: Cameroon | collected 2013-10 ... | reverse complement strand
TGAAAGCAACTACAGACGGTGTTGTTCTGGCACCCTCTGTATTGGCTACTACGACCGGTTTTCCACCTTCCATAACAGCAACACATGAATTTGTTGTTCCTAAGTCAATACCAATAATCTTACTCATAGTAATTACCTCCTAAAATGCAATGCATATTCTTGCTCATTTAACATAAAATTCAGGGATATTCCCTTAATTAACTACCTTTACCATACTATGACGAACAACGCTGTCTTTGTCCATCATAACTGCGTTGTGAAGATTCGGATCAAACTCTTTGCCAACTGCATCGATTGGCTTTACACCAAGAGCATCAAACGCAGTGAGCATCTGTTTATATACCAGTTCCATTCCCTGTACGAATGGACTCTCCTTGTCTTCCTCAGCAACTGCTAACAAACCTCTCTCGAAGTTGTCGATTACCGGAAGCATCTTTTCTACAACATTCTTTGCTCCCATTTCAAACATCTGAGACTTTTCTTTCTCGGAACGCTTGCGGAAGTTTTCAAACTCTGCCAATTGGCGAACTCTTTTGTCTTCAAGATCTGCCAGTTTTTCTTCCAGGGCTGCTGTCTTTTTATCTTTTTTCTTATCGAAGAAAGATTTCTTTTCTCCTGCACTCTCTTGTGCCTGCTCAGCCTCCGATGTTTCCGTACTTTCCGCACTCTCTGCTGTCTCTGCAGTTTCTGTTACATCCTCTGCTTTTACAGCTTCCTCTTCCTGATGGATCGTCTCTTCTTTCTTATCTTTCATATCTGCCACTTCGTTATCACCTCTCTGCTTATTGGTCCTTAAATATGTCATCAAGCTGCGCCATAAGCGACTGCAGCGTTCCAACGACCTTATCATAATTCATACGCTTTGGTCCTACGATACCGATCTTACCATACACACCTTCATGAATGCGGTAGGTTGCGGTAACCATAGAACAGTCTTTCATGGATGCCACCTGTGTCTCATCACCGATATACACTTGAATATCATGACTTTCTTCGGAAGGCTTCGTATTCGTTGATGGAATTTCCAGCCAATGCCCGATCTCCTGCTTCTCTTCGAATGCAACCAACAGATCTTCTACATTGGACTTATCTGACAATTCCGGATATTTCAAAATGTTTGTGGCACCACTCGTATACACTTCCGGATCATCTTCACTCGTAAGCACATTACCGATCACTTCCAGCACAGAATCGATCACAGTACTGTCGCTCTTCATTTGCGCCTTGATCTGAGAGATCAGTGCTAAATTCATTTCCGTCACGTCCAAACCATTAAGTGCTGTGTTCAACACAAAATTTAACTTGGCGACGCGTTCTGGATCAAGCGGCTCATTAATGCGTATCATCTGATTCTTCACATGATTGTTATCGAGTACGATAACTGCCAGCAAGCTGTTCTCATCAACTTCCGTCAGCTGAATGAACTTGACTTTTTTACTCTGGTAACGCGGTCCTGAAACCATTGTCGCATAGTTGGTATTAGTTGCCAAAAACTTTGCAACTTGCTTCAGCAAAAGATCCATCTTGTCTGCCTTCTCTTCCAAAGCATCTTTAAGATCCGCCACCTCGTGCGTCTTGTCTTCCAGCATGGTATCTACATAAAGTCGATATCCTTTGTCAGAAGGAATCCGTCCTGCAGAAGTATGTGGCTGTAAAATATAACCCATATCCTCCAGATCTGACATTTCATTACGAATGGTCGCTGAACTGAGGTGAAGATCCGTATCCTTGGAGATAGTTCGCGAACCAACCGGCTCTCCGGTATCTAAATAAGTTCGTATGATCGCCTGCAGTATCTTAAGTTTTCTCTCATCCAGTTCCACCGTATCACTTCCTTCCTGTTTTGTTAGCACTCTTTATAGTGGAGTGCTAACATCTATAGGTAAGATAGCACTCTACATGATTATTGTCAAGTATTTTTCTGTATTTTTCGAAAAAAATTACCTACAAAGGTTTTTCTATAGAAATTCTTTGCTCATACCGATATAATAAGAGACGAGAACAATAAATAAGAAAGGTTGGACAAAAAAATGGATCACTCGCGCATTAATCCTTATAATACGAATAATACTTCGCAGTCCCGCAGCACAAACACGTCTTCCTCTGCTATGACCGGTAATGGAGTTCGCCGTGGCAATGTTCCGGGGAATGCTTCTGCGCCCTCTGTTCAAAAATCCGGACAGTTTGGCGTTGTAAAAGCTGCCACCAGTCTGCAGCTGGGCGATGTGATCAAGGGCGAAATATCGGATCTTACCGGTAACGAGATTACCCTTACCTTAGAAAACAATACAATGATACGCGGTCAGATTTCTGACAGTTCCTTATTATCAATCGGACAAACTGCTGCCTTTAAGCTGGATGGATTATCTCCGGCCGGTGTTATCCTATCTCCCGTAAGCGGTTATACGGAAAATGAATTAACGCTGATCAATAAGGCACTGCAGGAAGCAGGACTCCCCTCTTCAGAGCATAATCAGGCTGCCGTTAAAGCGTTGATGGATAATCTGATGCCGATCAATCGCGAAGCGATCCAACAGTTAATGCAGCAGGCCTTCGATATGAAGAGTACCGATATGGGTACTCTCGCTCTAATGAAGCGTTTAATGATGCCTGTTACCCCGGACAGTCTCGAGCAGTTTGGCAATTACAGGCAGGGAATCCATACATTGACGGAGCAATTAAACAACTTTGCCGGAGAGCTTCCCGTATTGCTTCAGGCATTGTCCGAAAATGGTTCTGCTTCATTGGTAGCAGACTTTGCAAAGCAATGTCTTCAGATCACCCAACCACTTTTCACTGAAAACCAAGATGGTTTGACGGTTTCATCTCTGTCTGAACAGGATAAAGAAACCCTTCTCACGCTATTATCACAAACAGAACTGCCGGAACAGATATTAAAAGCTGCCTCTGATGGCACACTGTCTGTTCAGGATGCCCTCAAGCTTGTAAAAGATGCTATAGCAGCTCAAAAGGCCGTTGCGGAGCAACAAAGTTCCAAAGAGCCGGAAAATGTGTCTGAGGATCCCAATATCCCGACTGATGCAAAGGCATCGTCCACAGAGACGGAAAACACAGGTATATCCAAACTATTTCATTCCCTACAAGATACCGTCAGCCATTCTTTATCGGATACACTTGGAAAATTCCGTGCAGGACAGTCTACATCGGTTACGGAAGAAAATTCAGATAACGAGACTCTGCTTCGTTCACTGTCGGAATTGACTGAGACGGATGCCTCTGCCAGAGGACTGGTGCGTTCTGTGTTATCCGAGGATGCAAGATCTTCATTTGCAGCACTGCTTAGCAAGCTGCCGGTCAGTCCATCTTTTTTGGCACAGATCCTATCCGGCAATGCTTCTATTCAGGAAACGATGCATGTACTCAAAAATGTTATCTCTCTTTCGGACCCTTCATTACTAAAAGAAGTTTTGCGATCTAATGAATTTGCGTCATTATTTGCTAAAAGTTTGGAAAACAACTGGAGTATTACCCCCGATCATCTATCTCAAAAGGGACAGCCGGGTATGTTTTTGGAACAGATCCAGTCTCAAATGCATTCATTAGAACAGTTGATCGGTTCTTCCCTTTCCGGGTCAGACTCCAGACAATTCGAGCAAAATGCGCACGATATACAAAGTAATATACAATTTATGAAAGAACTAAACGAAACGTTCACCTATCTGCAACTGCCGATCAAACTGCCAAGTCAGACGGCAGGCAGTGAATTATATGTTTACACGCAAAAAGAAAAACGGCAGGCAGATCCGGAAAAGATGCGTGTACTGCTCCATTTGGATCTGGAACATCTTGGAAAACTAGAGATCAGACTCGATAAGGATCATCAAAACATTGCCGCCAACTTTCGTCTTGACGACGAATTTAGCATGGAGCTGCTCCGCAAAAATGCAGCACTTCTAACACAGAATTTAGCAGATATGGGATATCAAACGAATGTTCAAGTAACAAAACAAGAAGAGGCACCGGTTTCGATGGATGACTTTTTGAACACCCGGATCAAAACCAATGCCACAGAAGAAATGAAACGTTTTTCCTTTGATATCAGAGCGTAGATCATTCTGCGCTCTGTTCTATTTCCTCAAAAATATAATCAAACACGGATGCCATCCCTACAAATTCGCAACCATAATTGAAAACACCATCTGCATGCTCCGCCTGACGAATAATACGCACAACACAATTCAAACAACGATCGTGTTTCTCAAATTCCAATCTGGCATTAAAATAAAATCCAATTGGAAGCATACTCGATGATAAAAATCCAATGCCGTCTTTTGAAATATCAATCACCTCAATTGGTGCATTAATATTATTAACTTTGACATTATCCTGCTTAAACAGAGAAGATACTTCCAAATTCATCTTGGTCGGTATTCGTTTGCTTCTCCGTTGTTCCACTCTATTTGTACTCACGACACTCCTCATTTCTGCACACTAAGGTTTTACGGGATCTATCTGGTGTGCACAGATCACCCCTGTAACAACTCTGTCAAAATCTGATTGACCATTCCCGGATCTGCTTTACCCTGTGTTGCTTTCATTGTCTGCCCCACTAAGAAGCCGATCGCTTTTTTCTTGCCGGCACGATAATCTTCCACAGACTGCGGATTATTTGATACGATTTCCTCAATGGTTGCTCGAAGTGCTCCATCATCTGCAACCGTGCGAAGACCATTTTCCTCAACATACTGCACCGGATCAATGTTTTCGTTGAATATGTGTTCAAACACCTCTTTGGCAACGGAACTATTGATTGCGCGCTCCTCCGTAAGTCCGATCAACTTGGCAAGATTTTCCGGAGAGAACGATAACTGCTCCGGTTCCAGATCTGCATCTTTCATCAGGCGCATCGTCTCACCCATAAGCCAGTTAGAAACTTTCTTCGGTACATGACAGATTTCTGTCGTCTTTTCGAACAGATCTGCCAAATGCTTATTGCCGGTCAAAATCTTAGCATCATACTCCGGAAGTTTATATTCGTCCATATAACGCGCCAGCTTCTCTTCCTGCAATTCCGGCTGTCTTGCACGGATCTCCTCCAGCCACTCATCACTAATAATGATCGGCACAAGATCAGGCTCTGGGAAATAACGATAATCCTGAGCATCCTCCTTAGAACGCATTGCATAAGAATATTCCTTCGCGTCATCCCATCTTCTGGTTTCCTGAACAACCTCTTTGCCTGCCTCGATCAAATCAATCTGACGTTCTCTTTCGGACTCGATCGCACGTGCGATTGCCTTAAAAGAATTCAGGTTTTTCATCTCCGTTCTCGTTCCAAACTCTGCTGCTCCTACTTCACGCACGGATAAATTGACATCAGCACGCATCGAACCTTCCTGAAGTTTACAATCAGATGCACCCAAATACTGAATGATCATTCGCAGCTTTTCCAAATAGGCGATCACCTCTGACGCTGAGCGCATATCCGGCTCTGATACGATCTCGATCAACGGCACACCGGAACGGTTGAAATCAACTAAAGAGTTTTCGCCCCACTCATCGTGAACTAATTTACCGGCATCTTCCTCCATATGGATCTCATGAATACCAATTGTCTTTCTTGCACCATCTTCTGTCTCAATCTCAATACCACCATTACGACAGATGGGAAGATAAAGCTGCGATATCTGATAATTCTGTGGATTATCCGGGTAGAAATAGTTCTTACGGTCAAACTTACAATTTTGTGTGATCGTACAGTTGGTAGCAAGACCAACTGCTGCTGCATATTCTACTACTTTTTTATTTAATACCGGCAAAGAACCCGGCATTCCGGTACATACCGGACATGTATGTGAATTTGGTGCTCCACCAAATTCTGTAGAGCAGGAACAGAAGATCTTTGTCTTGGTCGCTAACTCCACATGAACCTCTAATCCTATGACTGTCTCGTATTGTTTCATGATCTGTCCTCCATTATATTTCTTCCGATACCTTGTAGCAAAGTATCGTTCCCCGTTTCTTTTCTCACCGATTATGCCATCGGACTATGCTCATACGATCTTGTCTGCTCATATGCATATGCTGCACGAATGATCTTGTTCTCCTGGAAACAATCACCGATCAATTGCAAGCCGATCGGCAGACCTTTCGAATCTTTGCCACATGGAACAGAAATTCCCGGAAGACCTGCAAGATTTACAGAAATCGTATAAATATCTCCCAAGTACATCTTTAACGGATCACTCAGACTCTTACCAAGCTCCGGTGCCGTCGTCGGTGCAGCCGGACCTAAGATCACATCATATTTAGCAAATGCTTCATCAAACGCCTTTTTGATCAACGCTTTGGTACGAAGTGCCTTCAAATAATAGGCATCATAATAGCCTGAACTAAGTACAAAAGACCCAAGCATGATACGACGTTTTACTTCTGCACCGAATCCCTCTGAACGGGATTTCTTATACATCTGATGCAACCCCTCATAAGCATCCGTACGGTAACCATATTTCACACCATCAAAACGTGCCAGATTCGAGCTTGCCTCTGCACAGGCAATGACATAGTATGCAGGAATTGCATACTCTACTAAGCTAAGATCAAACTCTTCAACAATAGCACCTTTCTTTTCTAATTCTTTGGCTGCCTGAAGCACAGCAGCTTTCACTTCCGGATCAAGACCCTCGCCAAAGTAATCTTTCGGAATACCAATGCGCATTCCCTTCACATCATCTACCAAAGCATCTGTAAATCTCAGATCATCACACTGTACGGAAGTGGAATCTTTCGGATCATGGGAGGCGATCGCTTCCAAGATCATTGCACAGTCTGTTACATCCTTGGCAACCGGTCCGATCTGATCCAACGAAGATCCATATGCGATCAAGCCATAACGCGATACCGTTCCGTAAGTTGGCTTAATACCTGTTACGCCACAGAAGGAAGATGGCTGGCGAATAGATCCGCCGGTATCTGAACCGAGGGCAAAAGAGCACTCCTCCGCTGCAACAGCGGCACAAGAACCACCGGACGAACCTCCCGGCACATGCTTTGTATTCCAAGGATTTTTGGTCTCGCCATAAGCAGAAGTTTCTGTTGTACTTCCCATGGCAAACTCATCCATATTTGTTTTTCCAATAATGACGGCCCCTGCTTTCTGCAAGTTCAAAACTGCCTCTGCCGTATACGTCGGATAAAAATTATTTAAGATCTTCGAACTACAGGTTGTAAGTATTCCCTCTATGCACATATTATCTTTAATTGCTACCGGTACACCCGCCAAAGGGCTGTCTGCATATTCTCCGGCTTCTATCTGTTTTTGCACGTTCTCTGCCTGTGCCAAAACCTTATCCTTGTCCACAACCGTAACAAAACTATTTACTGCAGTCTCTTTGGCTGCGATCGCATCAAGTGCTTCCTGCGCTGCCTGAACTGCTGTCACTTCACCTGATTTAATTTTTCTGCCAAGCTCAGCCGCTGTCAAACTCATTAAAGACATGCTTTTTCCTCCATTTCTGTTTTATACTAATCGCCCAAAATAGTTTTCGGCACTACGAAACTGTCTCCATTGCGTTCCGGTGCATTTGCCAATGTGTTTTCTCGTCCATCGTGTTCATTCACCTCATCCTCGCGAAATACATTATGAACCGGGAATACATGTGACAACGGCTCTACACCGGATGTGTCAAGCTCACCGAGTTTGTCAATATAATCCAACATCTCTTCCATATCTTTTTTGGCATTTTCCTTCTCTTCCTCGGAAAGCTCTAATTTTGCCAAAATACCAACGTACTCTATTGTTTCATCCGAGATTACATTTGCCATCGTTTTACCTCCATTTCTGCATACATTTCTTATCCAAATAATCCAGAGAAGAAACGTACGATCGCTTCAAATATATTTGCAAAGAAATCGCCTATCTTTTGTGCAAGACCCTTTGTATCCACATTTGACAGATCGATTCCTGCATCTTTCAATTTATTATAAATCTCACCAGCCTGTTTCTTCAATGCAGCCACATTAACATCCACTTTAGATACTTTTTGCATCATAGTAACAAGCTTGTCTACCTCGTCTTCCGGAACCTCAATACCCAGTTCCTTAGCAGAGGATTCAATTGCTTTTTTTATATCTTCACGCTTTGTCAACCGCTGGGATAATACTTTTTCCTTGGCGGCTGCGATCAACTGTTCTGCCTTGTCACTATCACCAACCGCTTCTGCAAGATTGGCAGTAGCCACCAGCTCATTCGTTGCTGCATCCATCGTATCTTCTGAAATTTCTTTACCGGTCATAACAGAATATGCCTTCATAGCACCAACCAGTGCAGATGTTCCGGAAATCTTAAACGGTCCGGTAACTTTGACCTCTGCATCTTCCAATCCCGCGGTTACAAGCGCATTGGTATACATACCAGACGTACAATAACTGATATTATCCGTTGTTACATGTACTCCGCTGCCCTTCTCGGTCTTTACGACCATTACAGAAGACAGAGCACGCTTTCCGATCACGGAAGATGCAATATAATCACCAAGATATTCATGTTCTTCTTTGTTTGTGATCTTAATCGTTTTATATTTTTTTAAATCGGATTTTGTAATACCAAACGAATCCATGACCTTCTGCTTTTCACTTTTAGACAGATCCTCTCCAAAAGCGATATAGCGATCATAGCTTGTATCCTCTTCCTTCACTTCGGCATCCGCCATCACTGTTTTCGGTAAACTCACGATAACAAGAGCCATCATAAGCAGACCACAGATTCCTTTTAAATAATTATGTTTCATCGAAACCTCCAACCTCTCAATGCCCCATTCGTAGGGTTGTCTATAGTAGATAGGGAAAACGGACAGGAACATGAATTTTTCTGTCCGTTTTCGTTGTCTCACTGCAAGCATCGATCGACTCTCCGCCGCCGTGTGAATATTTTCTATTTATGCTTTCCCATTTTTAATACGATCCATTGCCTTAACTGTATTTTCGGCACTGCCAAATGCAGTCAGTCGGAAATATCCTTCACCGCTCGGACCAAATCCGGAACCAGGTGTTCCAACAATATTAAGCTCCTCTAACAGGTAGTCAAAGAACTCCCAAGAAGTCATCTTATCCGGTGTCTTCAACCAGATATATGGTGCATCTACACCGCCAAACACTTCATAACCGGCAGAGATCAATCCATCACGGATCGTCTTAGCATTGTTCATATAATATGCGATCTGCTCACCCGTCTGCTTCTTACCTGCCTCCGAATATACTGCCGCACCTGCTGCCTGAATGATATATGGAGCACCATTGAACTTCGTGCCATGACGGCGTGCCCATAAGCTGTGCAATGTAACATCTCCACATTTTAACTCTTTTGGAATCACCGTAAATCCAAGTCTTGTTCCGGTAAATCCTGCATTTTTAGAAAAGCTTCTAATCTCAATGGCACATGCGGTAGCACCTTCGCACTCATAAATGCTGTGTGGAACATCCGGTGTTGAAATATATGCCTCATACGCTGCATCATAAATGATCACTGCGCCAACCTTCAAGGCATAGTCAACCCATTCCTGTAACTGGGATTTTGTAATCGTTGTTCCGGTTGGGTTATTCGGAAAACACAGATAAATAATATCCGGTGTCTCTGTTGGTAATTCCGGGCAGAAACCATTTTCCTTGGTGCATGGCATATAAATCACATCCGACCATTTTTCCGTCTTAGGATCATAAGTACCGGTACGGCCTGCCATTGCATTCGTATCCACATATACCGGATATACCGGATCACATACGGCAATCTTATTGTCTACTGAAAAAATATCTCCAATATTACCGGAATCGCTCTTCGCACCATCGCTGACGAAAATCTCATCGGCAGAGATCTTACAGCCGCGTGCCTTATAATCATTTTCCACGATCGTAGTACGCAAAAATTCATAGCCCAGATCCGGAGCATATCCCTTAAAGGTTTCTGCATGTGCCATCTCATCCACTGCACTATGCAGACGCTCAATGATCGCCGGTGCAAGTGGCTGTGTCACATCACCAATCCCTAACTTGATGATCTCTTTGTCCGGATTTGCCGACGAATATGCTGCAACTTTCTTTGCAATCGTCGAGAACAAATAACTTCCTGGTAATTTTAAGTAATTGTCATTAATCTTGTACATGGTTACCTCCATTCTGTCAAAATGTCCGAAAACATCCTTATCCTTATAGCCGATACCATTTTACACGAAAACAAAATGTATTTCAATACAAGAAAAAGAAAAACCGAAGCTCTTGATTGCTCAAGATCTTCGGCGCCCCTGCCAAGGATTCTTCTGACTACTGTCCCTACTGTATCCTTGTATCATCGGCGTGACAGGATTTGAACCTGCGACTTCTACGTCCCGAACGTAGCGCTCTACCAAACTGAGCCACACGCCGTAATTCGGGGACAACTACTGTCCCCGAAGAAATACTATAAAATATTTTTCCAAAAATGTCAACTGTCCATTTCAAAAAAAGCCAAAAATGTCAGCTTCAAAAAGAAGTTGTCATTATTTCTGATATGCCTCAACATGACTGGCAATGTCATCAAACAATTTCTGACGAAGTGCGATGACATACTCTTTTGCTTTGTCTAAGTCAACCATTTCCTTTACTGCCTTATCACGTGTTGTGATCTCAACCTTTGATTCCTTTAAGTTTCTAGGGCTGACAACCACACGGATTGGTGCACCGATCAGATCTGCGTCAGAGAACATAGCACCCGGACGGACATCTCTGTCATCATATATTGTCTCAATGCCGGCATCCTGCAGACCGGTATACATGTCATCTGCTACCTTTTTGCACTCTTCGTCGTCGGCACGCAGACAACATACTTCTACCTCCCAAGGAGCAATGGAAATTGGCCAGATTGGACCGTATTCGTCATGATGCGCCTCACAGATAGATGCAGCCATACGTCCAACTCCAATACCATAGCAGCCCATGATCGGATTCTTTAACTCGCCGTTTTCATCTGTATAGGTCATATTCATTGCCTTAGTATACTTCGTTCCAAGCTGGAAGATATTACCTACTTCAATACCTCGTTTGATCGTAATAGCAGGCTTGCCACAGCATGGGCATACACTGCCAGGTTTTACTTTTGCAATGTCAACATATTTTACGTCTTTCAGATCTCGATTTAAATTGAGTCCTGTATAATGATAACCCTCTTTGTTTGCTCCGGCAACCATAGACTCAATCCCCTGCAATGTCAGATCCAAATAATATTCTACTTCTTCCGAAATTGCATATGGTCCGATGTAGCCGGCTACTAAGCAGGAATCTTCTGTAATCTCTGCCGGATAGATCTCTTCGCCAACCAGATTGCGCAGTTTTGTCTCATTAATCTCATAATCGCCACGAACAAAACCAACGACAAATTGGCCATTGCTTGCCTTCTGATAAACAACCGCTTTGCAGGAACTTTCTACATCACTGTGCAGGAATGCACATACATCTTCGATTGTTTTGCAGTCCGGAGTCTCGATCATTGCAAGCTCTGCCTGCTCCCCGATCTTGTCACCGGAAACACAGTTTGCTGCTGCTTCCATATTGGCACGATAATCACATTCCTCACAAAGAACGATGGAATCTTCTCCTACCGGTGTAAGAAGCATATACTCATGTGATATATTACCGCCCATCATACCGGAATCCGAAGCTACGGTAACTACTTCCGGGATACCTGCTTTCTGGAAAATGCGATTGTAGGCCTGATAACAGACATCATAATATTTTTCCAAATCTTCCTGGGATGTATGGAAAGAATATGCATCTTTCATCGTAAATTCACGCACACGGATCATTCCAGCACGAGGTCTTGCCTCATCACGGAATTTGCGCTGAAACTGGTAGATCATAAATGGATATTTTGTGTAGGACTGTGCATATTCTCTGACAAGCTGAACAGCAGCCTCCTCATGCGTCATTCCCAATACCATTCGTGCATCATTGCGGTCTGTAAAACGCAGCAACTCGCTGCCAACACTTTCGTAACGTCCGGATTCATCCCATAAATCTGCAGGAAGCACAACAGGGAATAATACTTCCTGTCCGTCAATAGCATCCATCTCCTGACGGATAATGTTCTCAATCTTGCTTGTTACACGACGCAATGTCGGGAACTCCGAATATATGCCATTGCCGACATATTTCATATAACCACCACGCACCATTAACGCATGGCTGTCAATCACACAGTCTGATGGCTTTTCCTTAAAACGTGATCCCACTAAATTTGCAACTTTCATTTTTCTACCTCATTTCTTATCTCTATTGCCTCATTTTTTGTAGCATAAACCTTGTCTTTTGTCAAGATTACCGTACATGAAACCCTCGTTCCTCCCGATCTAACGGAATCGTTTTCCGACGAAGATCCTCTACTTGAATATAGGTTCCCTGATTGATCAATTTGAGCATTTGATTCAACTGTTCTAACGTTCCCTGTGCTTCCATTTCAACCGTTCCATCCCAGTCATTTCGAACCCATCCGGTAATTCTGAGACCATTCGCAACATATTTTGCGCGGTATCGAAATCCAACTCCCTGCACTCTGCCAAAAAACACATAGTGCTCTCTGATCCTGTTTTCTTCCACGGAACGTCCCCCTTCCTTTTGTGAATATAGTCAGGGCATAAATCCATTATTTACTGTAAAGACATGATCTTTTCTGTCATACGCAGTGCGCGTACATTTTTCTCAACGTCGTGCACACGGACCATATTCCAATGATTTAACGCCGCTAACACACTCGTTACCATCGTCCCCTCTTCCCGCTCCTCAACCGGAAGATCTAACGTAAGACCGATCACCGATTTTCTGGAAGTTGCCAGAAGAAGCGGTAATTCAAAATCCAAAAAAGTATCTAAATGTGCTAACACCGCCAAATTCTGCTCGTATGTTTTGCCAAAGCCAACACCGGGATCTAATATGATCTGATCTCTCGCTATGCCTGCAGCATCTGCGAGCATAAGCGATCTTTGCAGATCTTTCTTCATGTCGATCAGAAATTGCCCATATTCTGCTTTTGGACGATTATGCATAATGCAGACCGGTTTGTGGTGTTTTGCGACGATCTCCGCCATCGTACCGATCTCCCAAACAGATTTGCAGCCTTCCTGTGCAAATAGCTCATCATAACGCAGTCCCCATATATCATTTGCCATGTCTGCACCTGCAGACAGTCCTGCGTCCATAACGGGTGCCTTGTAGGTGTCCAACGATACCGGTACATCAAATCGTTCTTTAACTTTTCGTATCACTTCTGTCACACGCTCGATCTCTTCTTCCACGGTTATCTTCTGATAACCGGGTCTTGTTGATTCTCCTCCGATATCTATAATATCGGCACCCTGCGCGACCATTTCCTCCACATGCGCCAAAGCCTGATCTAAATGATTAAACTTGCCGCCATCCGAAAGCGAGTCCGGTGTTACATTCAAAATGCCCATCACATATACATGATGTCCGTCAAATTGATATTGTTTTGTTCCTATCTGCATGATTCATACCTTCCTACCACATACTTTGCGGTGAATATTCCTTACAACCGGTAAAGAATGATCCATATTACTGTCATCCTATAAAGATCGTGTCAAAAAACAACACTACATTATCATAGCATAATTTACTATCAGTCGACAATAGTGCTGATCCAAATCCCTTTGCGGATCAAACCATAGCCAATTGCGACTTTGATCAGATCTAACGACTGAACAATGGCATAGATCACAAACACAGACAACGGCGTTGTTAAACACAACACTGCTGCTACCGGCACTGTCACGACCCATGAAAATACACTATCAAACAAAAAGGTGATCACTGTCTTTCCACCGGAACGTAAAGTGAAATATAAGGAATTTAGCAGCCCCTGTATTGGGAAAAATAATGCTGTGATCACAATAAATGTCTGACCATACCCCCGTACCTGTTCGGTCGTATCGTATACTTTTGGAAAAATCCCTGAAAAAGCGATCAAAATAACGGTGAGGCCCACACAGACAAAACAGGTAAACCACATCAAATGAAACGCATTTTCTTTCGCTTTCTCAAACTTCCCGGCTCCAAGTGTCTGACCGGATAAAATTCCCACGGCAGAGCCTAATGCAACAAACACAACATTAAGCAGGTTACAGATAACATTAGAGATGGTAAGTCCCGCAACAATCTCTAAACCTTTGGTTGAATAACACTGGGTCAATGCCGCTAATCCTCCTGCCCACAAAAACTCATTAAAAAAGATAGGCAGACCTTTTTTGATCATCAGAATTGATATTTCCTTAGGGATGCGCATCGTTCGGTAAATACCGATCAGAAAACTGTGTGTTCTACGCTCATAATGTGCCCACGCTACCACGATCACGCACTCAACGATACGTGCTAACAATGTTGCGATCGCAGCTCCTTTTACTTCAAGTCTTGGCATTCCAAATTTGCCAAAGATCAACAGGTAATTAAACACGATATCAACGATAACGGATAGTATCCCGGCAATCATTGGTTTGACGCTATATCCGGTCTCTCTTAAGCTGCTGGCGTATACCTGCGTAATACTAAAAGGCAGCAGCGTAAACAACATGATCGTCATATATTCTTTTCCCAGATGCATGGTAAGCGTTGCATCCATCTGCGCACTTTCACCATGTAGATACATACTGATCAAGGTTTCTCCACTTGTCATAAAAATAAGCGTTCCTATAATAACACATGCGAGACATATCCAGAGCTTGATACGAAAGGTATGTCGAAATCCCTCCTCATTTCTTTGTCCATAATATTGTGCTCCATAGATACCCGGACCTGATATTCCTCCGAATATTGCAAGGTTAAACACAAAGATCAGCTGTCCTACAATAGAAACTGCGGTCATCGATTCTGTGCCCAGCTTTCCCACCATAACATTATCAACCAATCCCACCATATTCGTGATCCCGTTTTGGATCATCATCGGTACCGCAAGCAATAACGCTCTTTTATATATTTCTGTTCTTTTGGTTTGTTCCCTCATTCTATTCCTCCATTTCACCTGCTTCCGACATAAAACGCTGTACCGCACCCTGAATGGACAACGAGCCACAGATTACCGTATTTTCTCCAATCTGTAATGTCTGATAAAGCGCATCCGACATCGTGCGAACATCTTGTATATCTTTCAAAGATAACCTGTCCTCTCCAAACTTCTGTGCTGTCTGCCATATCGATTTTGCCAATTTACCGCTGTCAAGCCCTCTGGGACCCGGTGCAGTCACGGTCAAAAAACGCTTGGCATACGGAAGCAGAATATGAATCATTTTTTGATACTCTTTATCCGCAAAAACACCCATAATAAATTGCCATTTTTGTCCCGGGTAATATGCTTCTAAGCTTTGTACAAGCCGTTTGGCAGCATCCTCATTATGTGCTCCGTCCAATAAAATGATCGGCTTCTTGCAGATCACTTCCATTCTGCCGGGCCACCGGCTGGAATATATTCCCCGTTTCATACTCTCTTCGTTGATCTTTGCAAAGCCAATCGACTGCATGCACTGTGCGGTTTCCAGTGCAAGTGCTGCATTATCGATCTGATACAATCCCGGCGTAGATAACACATAGGACCGGTCACGGTAATAAAACTGCGTCTCTTCGTAGGAATGGATCTGTACTTGTCCCACCGATTGCACCAGATGCAAATGTGCACCGGTTTCACGACATACACGCTCTAATAATGGCTGTAATTCTTTAGGCGGTGCAGATACGACCTGTGCTCCCTTCTTAATGATCCCATATTTTTCTTCAGCAATCTCCGTGACCGTTTCTCCTAAAACCGCCATATGATCTCTGCTGATCGAAGTAATCATACAAAGCAGCGGATCGGTAATAAAATTCGTGGCATCCATTCTTCCCCCAAGACCACATTCGACTAACATGACATCCACATTCCAGTCCACACCCTGCTGCATTGCCAATATCGTCTCAATCTCGAATGCAGTAGGATGATGATATCCCTCTTTGACCATCTGCTCGCAAAAAACGCGCAATTTAGTCAGCAGCCTTGCTGCTTCCTGTGCTGAGATCGTAACTGCTTGCTCTGTATATGGCTCCCATTTCTGAACACGCTCCAAATAATGCGTTGTCGGTGACACGTAACGTCCCACACGATATCCCGATGCCGCCAAAATACCAGCCAGATAATTTCCTGCAGACCCTTTTCCATTGGTTCCTGCAATATGCACAATCTGCAATTTTTTATCCGGTCTATCCATATATTCCGCTAATCTTGTGACTTCCTTCAACGAATAGTCACTTCCGAGATTTCCCTGAATATGTGCAATATAGTTACGTGCTTCCTCATAATTCATGTCCATTTCCTCCAACTGCTATACGAGATCAAAACTCCTCAAAAAAAGGATCGTTACCCCAAAATTTTCAGAGTAACGATCCGGCAAATTGTGTATCGTACTACATTATTTGATGATACGTACCTTTAATACACCATCAATTGCATTCAGCTTATCTTCCAATGCCTTTGAAGAAGCAGCATCAATATCGAATACACAATATGAATAATCACCACGGCTCTTATTTGTCATATGTGCGATATTAATTCCTTCTTCAGCAAATACATTGGTAAACTGTGTCAACATCGTTGGGATGTTTTTATGTGCAACTGTAATACGTCCTTCTGTATTGCAGACACCTGCATCACAATTTGGATAGTTTACAGAATTGATGATATTACCATTCTCTAAAAATTCACGAAGCTCATGTACTGCCATAACGGCACAGTTATCCTCTGACTCTGCTGTAGAGGCACCGAGATGCGGTGTTGCGATCACATTCGGCATCTTAACAACGGCTGGATTTGGGAAATCTGTTACATAACGACGCACCTTTCCAGACTCTAAAGCAGCTTTCATGTCATCATCATTTACCAAAAGATCACGTGCAAAGTTCAAGATAACAACGCCATCCTTCATCTGATCGAAAGCTTCCTTGTTGAGCATTCCTTTTGTCTCAGGAATATAAGGAACATGAATTGTAATATAATCACATACCTGATACAGCTCATCGTAAGATTTTACAACGGTAACATCTCTGGAAAGAGATAACGCATTATTAACGGATAAGAATGGATCTACACCATAGATCTCCATTCCGAAATGTCTTGCCACATTAGCAACTAACACACCGATAGCTCCAAGTCCGATAACACCAAGTTTTTTGCCTTTTAACTCTGTACCGGCAAAATTCTTCTTTGCCTTTTCCATGGATTTGGAAATATTTTCATCGTCAGCGTTGTCCTTAACCCACTGCATTCCACCTGCAATATCTCTGGCAGCCAAAAGCATACCGGATACCACCATCTCTTTTACACCGTTTGCATTTGCACCCGGTGTGTTAAATACAACGATACCCTGATCCGCACATTTATCCAATGGAATATTGTTGACACCGGCACCGGCACGTGCGATAGCACAGAGCTTATCAGAAAGCTCCATATCGTGCATCGCTGCACTTCTAACAAGCACCACATCAGCCGCATTCACATCATCTGTCTTTTCATATTGTCCATCAAAACCATCTAAGCCAATCTGTGCGATCGGATTTAAGCAACTATACTGAAACATTACGCATTTTCCTCCTCGAACTTCTTCATAAACTCAACCAACTTCTCTACGCCCTCTTTTGGCATTGCATTGTAAATGCTGGCTCTCATTCCACCTACGGTACGATGACCTTTCAAGTTAACAAAACCTGCTTCTGTTGCCTCTTTGACAAACTTAGCATCCATATCTGCATCACCTGTTACAAACGGAACATTCATCAAAGAACGATCTTTTGGCACTACCGTACCCTTGAAAAGTTTACTCTGATCCAAGAAGTCATACAGGATCTTTGCTTTCTCTTCGTTGTGCTTCTTCATAGCCTCTAAGCCGCCCATTTTCTTGAGCCACTTAAATACCTTACCGCAAATGTAAATACCATATGCCGGTGGTGTGTTATACAGAGACTGTGCATCTGCATGTATTTTGTACTGTAACATTGTTGGTGTACCTTCCAAAACATCTTCTGTAATAAGATCCTCGCGGATGATCACAATGACAACACCTGCCGGTCCGATATTTTTCTGTACACCGCCATAAATCACGCCATACTTTGTGACATCTACCGGTTCTGACAAAAAGCAGGAAGATACATCTGCAACTAATGTCTTACCCTTTGTGTTTGGCAGCTCTTTGTATTTCGTACCATAAATTGTGTTATTTTCACAAATGTATACATAGTCGGCATCTTCGGAGATCGGCAGATCCGAACAGTCTGGGATGTACGAGAATGTTTTATCCTCGGAGGAAGCGATCTTATTCGCTTTACCATATTTGGAAGCTTCCTGCCATGCCTTCTTTGCCCATTGTCCGGTTACAATGTAATCAGCAACCTTGTTCTTCATCAGATTCATCGGAATCATTGCAAACTGCTGTGAAGCACCTCCCTGAAGGAAGAGTACCTTGTAGTTATCCGGAATATTCATCAGATCACGCAGATCCTGCTCTGCGGTCTTGATAATATTATCATACACTTTTGAGCGATGACTCATTTCCATAACGGACATGCCGGAACCCTGATAATCCAACATCTCATCTGCTGCTTCCTGCAATACTTCCTCTGGCAATACTGCCGGTCCTGCTGAAAAATTATAAACTCTGCTCATATTTCTCCTCATTTCTGTATACGCATATTTTTATTGAATTTTTGCGGCGCATACTACGCAAAAATCAAAACGGTCCGGGAATTCCCTTTCCTTTTGTCACTTTGTAAATATATGAAACCCTGCTATGTATCATGAATATCAAAACATTCAACTCTTCCACTAAAGCCTACTCGAACTTCGTGTCAGACTATACCAGGATTAACACGCTTACTGCTGTTTTTGCAAATCTTTCTCATCAAAACAGTCTTCTAAGTTCTTACCCGGTGCAACCATCGGGAATACCTTATCATCACTCTCGATCACAACCTCGATCACAACCGGACCTTTTGTAGAAAGTGCTTCTTTGATTGCTCCCTCAACCTCTTCCTTCTTTGTAACTCGGATCGCTTTCACCCCAAGTGCCTCAGACAGTTTGATATAATCAACTTTGTCATTCAGTACCGTCTGCGAATAACGTTTTCCATAGAATAACGTCTGCCACTGGCGAACCATTCCAAGCACCTGATTGTTAATAATAACCTCAATAATCGGAATGTTATAACGGCTTGCAGTTGCTAACTCATTCATGTTCATGCGGAAGCATCCATCTCCGGCAATGTTAATAACACGTTTATCCGGACAGCCGACCTGTGCACCCAGTGATGCACCCAATCCATATCCCATTGTTCCAAGGCCACCGGAAGTAATCAGTGTGCGTGGATGTGTATAGTGGTAATACTGCGCCGCCCACATCTGATGCTGACCGACTTCCGTACAAATGATCGTCTTATCACTGTCTGTCAACTCGTCCAACTTCTCCATAACATATGGACAAGTCAATCCCTCCTCAGAATAAGTCATTGGCAGTGCATCCTTTCTTGCCATCACCTTATCCATCCACTCTTTATGATACATCTGTTCCATGCGCTCATTCATACGCTCCAAAACAGCTTTCACATCACCAATAATGCTCATATCAACCGATACATTCTTGTTGATCTCCGCTTCATCAATGTCAATCTGAATGATCGTTGCATTCTTCGCATAGTTTGCCGTATTGCCTGTCACACGATCAGAGAATCGTGAACCAACAACTACCAGTGCATCGCACTCTGAAACACTTAAATTGGCAGTCTTTGTTCCATGCATTCCAAGCATTCCCACATATCGGTCATCGGTACCCGGAAATGCACCTTTACCCATTAACGTATCCGTTACCGGTGCGTCTACTTTTTCCACAAATTCCTTAAGTTCTTTATCCGCACCTGAGATCACAGCGCCGCCACCAACGAATACCATCGGTTTCTTGGCATTGCGCAGCACCTTGATTGCCTCATCAATAACAGCATCGTCAATATTTTCTGTGCTGCGTTCGATCTCTTCCGGAACTTTCGGCTCATATTCAGCTTTGTCACTCGTTGCATTTTTCGCAATATCGATCAAAACCGGACCCGGTCTGCCGGATTTTGCGATCGTAAAGGCACGACGGATCGTATCAGCCAATTTATCAACTTCCTTTACCAGAAAGCTGTATTTCGTAATCGGCATTGCCACTCCGGCAATATCAATTTCCTGAAAAGAATCTTTACCCAGTAACGCCTTGCCAACGTTACATGTAATAGCAACCAATGGAACAGAATCCATATAAGCTGTCGCAATTCCGGTAACTAAATTAGTTGCTCCGGGTCCGCTTGTTGCCATACATACACCGACTTTACCTGTTGCTCTGGCATATCCATCTGCTGCATGAGATGCTCCCTGCTCATGAGATGTAAGGACATGTCTAATTTCATCCTGATGACGATATAATTCGTCATATATGTTCAGAATAGCACCACCCGGATAACCGAATACTGTGTCTACCCCTTGTTCTTTCAAACATTCTATCACAATCTGTGAACCTGTTAATTGCATGACTTTCCTCCACTCTTCTACTGAATCTGTAAAATTGCTCCCTTATCTGCTGATGTAACCATCGACGCATAGCGTGCCAAATAACCACTCTTGACCTTCGGCTCTCTTGGCTGCCATTTTGCACGGCGCTCTGCCAAAACTTCATCAGAGACTTTGACATTGATCGTATTTGCCGGGATATCAATTGCAATAATATCGCCTTCTTCGACTAAAGCGATCGGACCGCCAACGGCTGCCTCTGGAGAAATATGTCCAATACTTGCTCCACGCGATGCACCGGAAAATCTTCCGTCTGTGATCAATGCTACACTAGAGCCAAGTCCCATACCAGCAATTGCAGAAGTCGGATTCAACATCTCACGCATTCCGGGACCACCCTTAGGTCCCTCATAGCGGATAACTACTACGTCTCCGGCAACGATCTTGCCACCCTTGATAGCCGCAATAGCGTCTTCCTCGCAGTCGAACACACGTGCCGGGCCTTCATGTACCATCATCTCCGGAACTACTGCAGAACGTTTTACCACGCCGGAATCCGGTGCGATATTACCTCGCAGTACTGCAATTCCGCCAGTCTCGCTATATGGATTGTCAATCGGACGGATAACTTCCGGATTGCGGTTGACACAATCTTTAATATTCTCTCCTACCGTCTTACCGGTAGCAGTAATAAGTTCTGTATTTAATAAGCCCTTCTTGCTCAGCTCATTCATAACAGCATAGACACCGCCTGCCTCGTTCAACTCTTCCATATAGGTATGTCCTGCCGGTGCTAAATGACACAAGTTCGGAGTCTTTGCACTGATATGATTTGCGATATCTAAGTTAAGTTCTACGCCTGCTTCATGTGCGATTGCCGGAAGATGAAGCATTGTATTTGTAGAACATCCAAGTGCCATATCTACAGTCAACGCATTCATAAATGCCTGCTCTGTCAAAATATCTCTTGGACGGATATTTTTCTCCAAAAGTTCCATGATCTTCATTCCCGCATGCTTTGCAAGCTTGATTCTCTGAGAATATACAGCCGGGATCGTACCATTGCCCTGCAATCCCATACCGATCGCCTCTGTCAGGCAATTCATACTGTTAGCAGTATACATACCGGAGCAAGAACCACATGTCGGACAAGCATTGCATACATAATCATTTACCTGTTCCTCTGTCATCTTACCTGCAGCATGAGCACCAACTGCCTCAAACATAGAAGACAATGATGTCTTGTTGCCCTGAACATGACCGGCTAACATCGGGCCACCGCTGACAAAAATTGTTGGTATATTCAATCTAGCAGCTGCCATCAACAGACCCGGAACATTTTTATCACAGTTTGGCACCATGACCAATGCATCAAACTGATGCGCCAATGCCATACACTCTGTGGAATCACAGATCAGATCTCTCGTTACAAGAGAGTATTTCATACCGGTATGTCCCATCGCAATACCATCACACACTGCAATCGCCGGAAAAACAATTGGAGTTCCACCAGCCATAGCAACACCCATTTTAACAGCATCAACGATCTTATCGATATTCATATGTCCCGGCACGATCTCATTGTAAGAACTCACAATACCGATCAACGGCTTTTCCAATTCTTCTTCTGTAATTCCTAATGCATTAAACAACGATCTCTGAGGTGCTGTCTGCATTCCCTTCTTTACTGCATCACTTCTCATAATAATCACTTATTCCTTTCCAGACCTGCCATTTGAATCTGCAGGCACCAATATCTACCTTGTGTATTTATGTTCTATTAAATACGTTCTGCGATCAGATCACCCATCTGTATTGTTCCGACCTGCGTCTTTCCCTCGTCCATGATATCGATCGTACGATATCCGTCTTTAAGTACCTGCTTCACGGCATTCTCGATCGCATCGGCTTCTTTTTCCAGATCAAAGGAATAACGAAGCATCATCGCTGCAGATAAAATAGTTGCGATTGGATTCGCCTTATCTTGTCCTGCAATATCCGGTGCAGATCCATGACTCGGCTCGTATAGACCTAACTTCGTTGCACCAAGGCTTGCAGAAGACAACATACCGATCGATCCGGTCACCATACTTGCCTCATCTGATAAAATATCACCAAACATATTCTCTGTAAGGATCACATCAAACTGCTTTGGATCACGCACAAGCTGCATCGCACAGTTATCTACTAACATATGAGTAAGTTCCACTTCCGGATAATCCTTTGCCACTTCCTCGACAACACTTCTCCACAAACGGGAAGAATCCAAAACATTCGCTTTATCCACGCTGCAAACCTTTTTACCACGCTTCATTGCGACATCAAATCCCCATTTGGCGATACGACGTATTTCATTTTCATCATACGTCAACGTGTCGATCGCTTTCTTAACACCATTCTCTTCAACCGTCTTACGATCCCCAAAATACAGACCGCCGGTAAGCTCACGCATTACCACAAAATCAAATCCACCCTCTGTCAGTTCCGGTTTCAACGGACATGCACCGCTAAGTTCATCAAACAACACAGCCGGACGAATATTAGCATATAATTCCAGTCCCTTACGAATCTTCAGTAATCCTGCCTCCGGTCGTTTATCCGGTGGAAGCTGATACCAATTAGACTGTCCGACGTTGCCACCCACGGCACCTAACAACACGGAATCGCTTGCTTTCGCAGCTTCCAGTGTCTCCTCGGTCAACGGCTCTCCATAAGCATCAATGGAACATCCACCCATTAACAGCTCCTGATATGTAAACTCATGACCATATTTCTGTCCAACCTTGTCTAATACCTTTCTTGCCTCTCTGACAATTTCCGGACCGATACCATCACCAGGTATCACGGCTACCTTATAATTCATTGGAACCTCCATTCTGCGGTCTTTTCTCTGTACGCCATAAAGAACGCATTACCATCAAAATTTGCATTTTATAAAGAATCTTAAAACGCATCACATTATAGTTTATACAGAATCACTTTTTGTGTCAAGTGTTGGGTGATGCAAACTTATTTCGTTATGCTCCTCATGCAATAGTTAATCCGTCGATTTGCATAGTGCGATCAATCTGCTTGTTCCAAGGCGGTCAGCCCCCAGCCTTAAGAAACGCTCTGCATCTTCTAACGATGAGATTCCTCCTGCAGCCTTGACTTTCACTGAATCTCCTACATATTTTTGCAACAGTGCCACATCTTCAAACGTAGCCCCTCCGGTCGAAAATCCGGTTGAAGTCTTAATATAATCCGCCCCTGCCTTTGTAACGATCTCACACATTTTGAGCTTTTCCTCTTTGGTCAAAAGACAAGTCTCAATGATGACTTTTAAGACTTTCCCCTCGCAGGCTGCCCGTATTTCTTTCACTTCCTGCAGTACCTCTTCAAAGCGGTCATCCTTCACACGATTGATATTGATCACCATATCAATTTCATCCGCACCATCTTCCACTGCCTCTTTCGTCTCTGCCACTTTCGCAGCTGTTGTCTGATAGCCATTTGGAAAACCGATCACCGTACAGATCTTCAAGCGGTCTGCGACATAATCACGTGCCTCTTTGACATAACAAGGTGGAATACACACACTTGCCACATGATACTGCATTCCCTCATCGCAAAGTGTCTTGATCTGCTCCCATGTAGCATCCTGTTTTAATAATGTATGATCTAAATGCTGCAATATCTTTTTCTTATCCATAATGTCCTCCCTACTCGTTATTGTTTTCCGGTAGTTCCAAAGCCGCCTCTGTCTTTGCCCTCCAAATGTTCTACTTCCTCGAATAAGATTTCCGGCTGATTTTTCATTATACGGAACTGGCAAATCCGGTCGTTTACATGAATCTGTGTATCGCGCATTGCAATGACCGGCATACGCCACATATCGTTATCTCCGCAGTAAGATCCGTCTACCACACCACAATGATTTGCCTGTATCACGCCAAAATTTTTATAGGTGCTGCTGCGCGGTACGATATGTGCCTCATATCCTTTGGGAAGTTCCATTGCCACACCAAGTGGCACCAAAGCAAACTCACCCTGTTTTAATGTAACTTCTTCGGAAGCTCGCAAATCGATCCAATCACTTTTCCCATCGATATAAGCAAGTTTATCGATCTTGTCCGTAAAATATTTAATCTTGATCTGTTCCATGTTAATCCTCTTTTCTGTTTACAGATGTCCGCGCAGACCATTTTGCCAAATTCGCAGGTTATCTGCAATTCCGTAGTTTTTAATACTGTTTGTGCCGCAATTGCAGCATTTCTACCAACTATATCATACTGAAAATATTATTTCAATCTTTCACTCCTGACTGACAAGAGGCATACAATAATCCAAAACTATGTGTGATTTTTAAAGAATCACAGAAATGAGGTTCTATGTCTCACGATCTATATGCAGCAAAAGATATGCCGGATAGAGGTTTTTTTCAGGCAAATATCACATCTCGCCGAACCTCCAGACCGATTGCCGGAGCCAAGATACAGATCCGTAATATCAATGATGTAAACGATATAATTGAAGAAACCGAAACAAACAGTGCCGGCAAAAGTGATCTGATCACTCTGCCCGCACCGCCATTGGAGTATAGCATGATGCCGGGTACTGATCGCCCATATTCTACGTATTCGATCCAAATAACTGCTCCAAATTTTGAACCGGTAGAAATCAGCGGTGCTGAAATCTTATCCGGACAGACCGCTTTACAAAATACAACTCTGATTCCAAAACCCAACACACCGGAAGCCAACGAAGAACTGTTTGTAATACCACCTCATACGTTATACGAAAAATACCCGCCAAAAATTCCCGAAGAGGAAATCAAAACAGTAGAAGAAACCGGTGAAATTGTACTAAGCCGTGTCGTTATCCCCGCTGGTGTTCGAACAACATGCAATATTCTTATGGTTCCAAACACCTCGTACCATCGCTCCTGACCATTTATCTGTTATCTGATCCTGCGGTATTCTTAAAATTCCGGTGCGACGATATATCTCCGGTGTCGCTATGTGATCCTCATTGAGTTTATTTGCGATCTGCACGGAAGATTGTCCCGCTCTTCTCATATTCTGTATGTTTGTTAAAACAGAAAACGTCTGATCATGTTCTAATACTCTCTTGCCATTCCGGTAACAGATCCGATATCCATATGGAGCCTTGGCACCGATAAAATTTCCTTGTTCCCTTTGCTGACGTTTCGCCAGCCGTACCTTGTATCCGGTATCTACTGCATACCATTCATTTAATAAATTTTTCAATCCAACGATCAGCATCTGCTCCGTAAGTCTTGCACTGTCATAATGATCCGTCACGGTAATCACCCGCACATTATTTGCCGGAAAGAAGTATTCCAGATACCATCCCAATTGCAGATGTTCTCTCCCCAGTCTGGACAGATCCTTCGCAATAACTGCATCTAATAATCCCAAACGACAATCCTCTATCATCTGCTGAAATTCCGGTCTTTGAAAGTTTGTTCCACTATACCCATAGTCCACATAAACCTTTCGTTGTTGACATTCGGTATGTTGATCCAAATATTGACCAACCAGTAACAATTGATTCTCGATTGACATTTCCTCTCGCTCCGTATTTCGAACGGAAAGCCTTGCATAAATTCCTATACGCTGACACAATATATTATTCATCTGCTCTGACACTTCCAAAATAAAGATTCTTCAATGATCGGCGGCACCGCCTTATCCGTACTGATCCATTCTTCAGGTGGCACTTTACATCTCTGTGCCAGTTTATAGTTGATCTTTCTCGTTTTGCCCTGTTGAAGGATCCCAATATATAATTGATTTTTCAAAATACGTCGAACTGCGACCGGCGACCATAGGAGCACTTTTTGTGTGTCCGTATTGTCGGACAGGCAAGATTGACTACTTGTTTCATTTACGTCCTTATTGTTAGTCATATTCGATAAACTATTTTGTTTTCTTCTGTCCACAAAACCGGACTTATAAGACTGCCCGCTTATCTTCTTATATACGTACGGCGATGGGATCAATAAAACATTCAAAAACGCACAAATCTTTTCCGCGGAATGCCCTGCATTTTTCCAATGAAATATCTTTTGTACAACATCTGCCGTCTGCCTATCGACAACTAATTTGTGCTTATTGATCATCGCTTTTTGATAACCGTACGGTGCAAAAGCACCTACGTAATCTCCCTGCCTGCGTCTGGCCTCCTGACTGTTTTTGACCTTTCTGGAAATATCTCTGCAATAAGCATCATTCATCAAATTGAGGATTGGAAGCAACAACGCCTTTTCACCAAACAAAGCACTAGCACTATCGTAATGGTCTGCCACCGCAATAAAACGTATCCCCCACTGTGGGAACCACTTTTTCAAATACCATCCGGTCTGTATATACTCTCGTCCGAAACGAGATAGATCCTTGACAAGAATGCAATCTACCTTTCCATCTCTCGCAGCCTGCAGCATTCGCTGCAGCGCCGGCCTTTCAAAACTGCTTCCGCTATACCCATCGTCAACCCATTCGCCTGTAAAACAAAGCTCCGGTCTTGCCGCAATATAGTCCATCAACAGTACACGCTGATTTCTGATGCTGTTACTCTCAATGGCGGCTCCCTCATCTTCTCTGGATAGTCTTAGGTAAAGGGCACATCTCCAAATTTCCTGTTGTCTTTCGGCGATGCGGCTCTGCCATAATATCTCTCGTTCATGCCCATCATCTGTCCATGTATACGGACACGATAAAGCAGAAGGATCCGTCTCTCTTCCCGATACGGACCCTCCTGCTGATATTTCGTCGTAATGTACCACTCTAACTGTTCCATGCTTCACTGATAACCTGCTTTCGCACATAGCCGATTCATTTTCTAACTAAAATAATGCCGGCTGCAGTTTCTGAACTGCCATGCTTTTTTTACAGTCTATTCATCACTTTCTGCACGCATTCCCTCTAAAAACTTTTGTACTTCCTCCCACGCCGTTGCCGATTCCGGTATTTGTGACAATCCCATCTGAAATACATGAAACATTCCGGCATAGCACTGTGCCGTTGCCCGACCACCGCATTGCTGTACCTTCTGTGCAGCGCACTCGCCATCACTTCGCAGCATTTCAATCTCACCTACCTGTATCAACATAGGCGGCAGACCGGAAAAATCCCCAAACAACGGCGACAGATATGGATCTTTTGGATCATGATCATCTCGATAATCTCCTCGATAGATCATACTTTCTTTCGTCCCGCCAAACATCGGATCTTTGTCATAATTGTCCGTGTAGGAACCCCCGGACGCTGTCATGTCCAACCATGGAGACATCAATACAAGCTTGGCCGGCATTGGTCTGTCATGTTCACGCAGCCACATGCAGAGTGCTACCGCAAGACCACCTCCCGCAGAATCGCCTGCTACAAAGATTTGATCTCCCGTATAACCCATATCCAAAATCATTTCATAAGATGCAATGGCATCTAGCAGCGCCGATGGATGAGTATGTTCCGGTGCCACCCGGTAATCCGTACTAAATACCTTCATTCCACCGCACATCATTGCATATTTATAAGCAAAACTTCGATAAATATTGCGCAGTGGATTCACATATCCCCCACCGTGCAATTGGAGCAATGCATATTTGCCGGGAATCGGAGGCTGCACTACTTCAACCGTGCAATTTGCAAGCTTTTTCTGTTCCCAAAGCACATCCTCCGGCTTACGCCACAACGGTTCCTTATCAACCAGATGCCGCTGTAACTCTCCCATCTTGATCTTCGGTCCGATCAAACGGTTTCCCGCCGCCAGCCGAATACATTCTTTTACTAACTTTGCCTGAAAACTCTGCTCTTGCACACGCTACCTCCATATACTTTATCCCCATCCGGGAATCATAATCTTTTCACTTTAACCGTAAATTGTCACTGCTTTATCCTAACACCACCCATACGCAGATCGGTTCGCATCCTTTATATATAAAATCGCCTTCGCAGCTCACTCTTTGCCTTGCGTGAACCGGCAAGTACCGCAACACCAAATAACACAAGGGTAACTAACAGTACGATCCAAGCAAACAGCGGATTTCCTTCTTTGGCAAAAATCCCAATGCAAAGATTGATCACTGCTAACGCAATAGCATACACCTGTGTCGTCAGATAACTCGTCCAATTAGTACGGTTAATCAGCATTCCTCCACCCAAAAACAGATCCAGTACTAATATGCTGCATGACATACCATACTGTACTGACCAGCCATGAAAACCAAGCCCTGCATCTAATGAGAGCAAAAATAAAATTGTTGCAAATGTCTGAATAAACAGCTTGCGAATATGGCTTTTATTCCATGCTGTAAGATAGTGCATCGAAAAAATTCCATACGCAAAAACCACTGCTGTCACAAAAGACCAGCGATGTCCCGCATCCAAATAATAATTCAACACAAAGAGTAACACCTGTATTAAGATCAAAGCAAACGTAAAGGACCATACGATACGCTTTGCCATACGCGTTTTGTGGAATATTGCCGGATACATATTGACCAATACATTGTCAGATTCTTTGGTCAACACCCGACCACAAAACAAACAGGTTTTTGCATTATCCGCAATCCTAAGACGACAGTTTTTACATATTCGATCACTCATAATACACCCCATTACTTTCTATCGTAACTTCAATACCATCTTCAACTAATTTCCGGAAAAACCGTCGCTGTATTGATACATCACGCAGCGTTGAACTGAAATTCAACACTAATTCATCCCGATAAGAACAAAGCAGCGCTTTAATATGCTGTCCTGTTGACATAGCGATCATTCCATGAAATTTTTCTATGAAAGGCTCATATTCTTTCTGTACCTGAAAGGCTCCAATATTCGTAAGCGTACTCGTATTCGCTCTAGCCGAAGAGCGATATACAAAACGCATAGCAAGCACTTTAATAAACATTGGAACTGAGCGCAGAAAAATGTTTTTCTGATTGGACACATTATAGGAAAACAATTCTTCCAAATGTTCTTTTGTGATCTGCTCACGCAGACTCATTGTCACCAATTCCAAAATCCTGTCAAATGATTCCCCAGTCCGATCGGCTGCATATACCGCACTGACCATGACGAAAAAATTTCTCGTTGTTACAGACTCAAAATACGGTCTCAAATTCACAGGAACCGCTACCGCGATCGGACGGCTTGACGGGTTCTCCTTAAGATACTCCTTGTATATGCTGTAAATAAATACAGCCGTCATATATTCATTGATACTAACGTCCCTCTGATGACAAACCTGTTTCACTGCAGAAAGAGACATACTTCCATGGATCACACCAAGTTCTCCGGTCGGAAGATGTTCTCCCTTAACCTCTACGGCACGTGCTGTTTTATAACCCTTGTTATGACTTTTCTTATAATTTTTGACATAGCTGTCCTCCGTGCTTAAAGACGTCAGATCCGATAAACCTTTCTGTCCGCCGAAGTCCGTCTCAGGATGTGCCAATCGCAAATAACAATACGTTAATTCCCGCAAAAAATTAACGGCTCCCATACCATCTGCCAACACATGAAACACCTCCAAATTAATGCGATTGCGATAATAACTCACTCGAAACAAATAGCCGTTATTTTCATAGGGTTCAATATAACTGCAAGGATATTTATCCTCTAATTCCACCAATGGCGGTGCCTTATAATTTGTCTCAAAATAATTCCAAAACAATCCTTTGCGCATACGTACCCGAAAGGTATCAAACACCGGAAGTACTTCATCCAGTGCCTGCTGCAATAAATCCCGTTCAACATGATCCGACAGCGTCACGCTGATCCGATACACGTTAGTCATATTCTGCGTTGCAATAGCCGGAAAAAGGTTGGCGGTATTATCAAGTCGTTCCCAGGC
>ERZ1026864.314-NODE-314-length-31756-cov-12.332040_pt1 | contig 31756 bp, 24 predicted proteins | sample MGYA00380162_ERZ1026864 | MGnify/ENA primary metagenome ERZ1026864 (study PRJEB33269, sample SAMEA4719798) | human gut metagenome | biome: human-associated habitat; feature: organic feature; material: feces | place: Cameroon | collected 2013-10 ... | reverse complement strand
ACCCTATTATTATGCTAAATCAAAATATGTCCTTTGCATCGGTCCGTCCGCTTGCAGAGGCTTTTCGGAGCCGTAAATTAATTTTGTATCAATGATATTATAAAATTATGCCGTCGGTTTTCCGACGGTATTTTTTTGTTTGGAGAGGAGAAACAATGAGATTTATTCAGATTGACAAGGAACAGCAAAATGTTCCTGTGGTTAAAAATGTTATCTATGCCATAAAACTGTGCTGGCAAGCCGATAAAAAACTGCTTATCGGTTATCTTATGCAAGAGGGAATGTTTTGCGTGTTTTCGTTCTTTATCAGGAATGTTTTGTTCCTAAAAATCTTGCTTGAGATTATCACCGGTAATCGTGATTTTGCCACATATGTGCGTGCTCTTTTGGCTTTTGCCGCCGTGTCGGTTTTGTGCAAGGTCGTCAGTTTTTGGGGTATGAAAATGGAAAAACGGGCAACAAAAAACATCCTGAAAGTGCTCAATAACAAGGTGTTTGACAAAGCACAATCGCTTGATATAGCCTGTTACGAGGACCCTGCTTTTTATGACAAATATCAACGTGCAACGCTTGTTTTGACATCGGGATATTTTGATATTATTTGCTATGATTTGGCAAGCATTATTGCCGAAATTACATCCGTAATTTGTGTGTTTGCAACGATTTCCGCAATTAATCCCGTATATCTTTTGTTTCTTGTGCCTGTGTTTTTGGTGTTTGTTATCGAAACGGCAAAGAGCAAATATGTTTACAAGCGTGATATGGAAATGACAACGAATAACCGCATAAAAGCCTATGTTCAACGCACCGTTTTTTTGCGTGAATATTCAAAGGATATGCGTACATCAAACATATTTGCCGTGCTGATGAAAAGGTTTGAAGCGGCGATTGATTCAAATATCGTAATTCTTAAAAAGTACGGTGTCGGTCTGTTCCTTTACAGTATGGTAAGTTCGCTTTTTGAGGAATTTATTCCGATTATCGGCAGTTATCTTTATGCCGGATATGAGTTTGTTGTTAAGGGTAATTTGACTGTTTCGGGTTTCAGCGTTGTGTTGTCGTCAATAAATTCCGTGCGTGATGTAACGCTTGATATTACACAGTGCTTTGATGAAATGAACCAAATGGCTCTGTATTTTCAAAATCTGCGTGAGTTCTTTGAATATGAACCTGCCGTTACTTCGGGTACCAAAAAACCGAAACCGTTTGAAAGCCTTGAATTTAAAAATGTCAGCTTCAAATATCCGAGTGCAGACAAATATTCACTTCAAAATATCAACTTCAAACTTACAAAAGGCGAAACGCTTGCCGTTGTGGGTATCAACGGAGCAGGCAAGTCCACGCTTTTAAAATTGATGCTCCGATTTTATGACGCAACCGAGGGCGAGATTTTGTATAACGGCGTAAATATTAAGGAATACGAGCTTGAACCTTACAGAAATGTTTTTGCAACGGTGTTTCAGGATTATAAGAATTTTGCCGTTTCCGTGTTTGAAAATGTTATGTGCCGTCCTTGTACGGATGAGGACAAGGCTTTTGCCGAAAATGCTCTTAAAAACAGCGGTGCGTGGAAGAAAATTGACACATTTGCCAACGGCGGCGATACGGTTCTTACCCGAGAATTTGACGAAAACGGTGCAGGTCTTTCCGGCGGTGAAAATCAAAAAGTTTCAACGGCAAGGTTGTTTGCCCGTGATTTTGATGTTGCCGTTCTTGACGAGCCGAGCTCCGCACTCGACCCGATCGCCGAAAGCGAGATGTACGATAATTTGACCCGTGTAACAAAAGACAAAACCGTTGTGTACATTTCTCACAGACTTTCAAGTGCCGCTATGGCAGACAGGATTATTGTGCTTGATAACGGTAATATTATTGAAAGCGGAACGCATACCGACCTTATGGCAAACGGTGGAATGTACAGTGAGATGTTTACGCTTCAGGCTTCAAATTACAACAAGGAGGCGATTGAAAATGAATAAGAAAAAAGAAAAAACAGAACATTCGCTTATTTCAAATATGCTGTTTTTCATCAAACTTATGTTCAAGGCTTCGCCGCTCCTCGTTATCGGTGAATTTGTGTGGGGAATTCTCGCAAATGTGCCCAACAGTCTTATCGGCGTGATCGGTGTAAAATACATCATTGATGTTATGACTTCGGGCGAAAGGCTCAATCGTATTTTTTGGGCAATCGGAGTTATTGCACTTGTCATTATCTTGAGCCGTTTGCTTTCGTGGCTTTTCCGTGAATTTTTGTGGAATGTCGAAAAGGAAAAGTGCTACTATGCTCTTAATAAATCTCTGTACGAAAAAGCAAAATCGCTTGACCTTGAATCGTATGACAATCCCGAATTTTACAACAGCTTTATTTTAACCATTGAGTCGTCAAGCGATAATATTCAAACCCTCTTGGGGCTTGTCCGCAATTATTTCGGCAATGCCGTGTCGCTCATCACAATTTCGGGAGTGCTTCTCACCATTGACCCTTGGTGTTTGGTGATTGTGCTTTTGCCTATTGCGATATTTATGCCGTTGTCAAAGGTTATCGGCAATCTTCAAACTCAGCGACAGATTGAAAACACAAAATATCATCGCAGAAGTGACTATTTTCAGCGTATTTTCTACTTGCAGGATTATGCCAAAGAGGTCAGGATGAACAACATTCATCCGCTTCTTATCGACCGCTACAACGATGCCGCCGATGATGTTATCAATAATCAGGATAAGTATTGGACAAAGATTTCACGCCTGTACTGTGTGCAGGAAATAGGCGTGCAGATTATAGGTTCTATGCTTGCTCTTCCGCTGTATCTCGGTTATCTTGTTATGGTCAAAAAAAGTGTGTCGGCAGGCGATTTTGTGGCAACATTCAACGGTGCGTATTCAATCGCCATGAGCGTAAATTTCCTTACCGTTTGGGCGATTGCAAGGTTTGAGGAGCGTGCAAAAATTATCGAAAAGTTCAGAGGTTTCCTCAAAGCCGATCATAAAATCAAAGACGGCGAAGATGTTGCTGTTTGCGGCGAACCTAAAACGATTGAACTCAAAAATGTGTCGTTCACATATCCGGGCAATGAAAAGCCAACGCTTAAAAATATTAACCTGACTATTCATCCAAAAGAGAAAATTGCCCTTGTCGGATACAACGGTGCGGGAAAAACAACCTTGACAAACCTACTGCTTCGATTGTATGATGTAACAGAGGGTCAAATTTTGATTGACGGTGAGGATATTCGCTCTGTGAATGTTCAGTCGCACAGAGACAGATTTTCGGCTGTCTTTCAGGATTTTCAGATTTTCTCTGCTTCTCTCGGTGAAAATGTGGCGCTTGATGTTGATTATGACAAGGGCAGGGTTTTGTCCTCGCTGTCGCACAGCGGATTTGATAAAAAATTGAAGAACTCAACCGAAACCGAACTTCTCCGTGAGTTTGATGACAACGGTGCAATGCTGTCGGGCGGCGAGAGCCAAAAGGTAGCCGTTGCAAGAACATTTTACAAAAATTGTCCTTATGCAATACTTGACGAGCCGTCGGCAAATCTTGACCCGGTTGCCGAGCATAATCTTAATCAAGCTATGATTGAAGCATCGGATGACAAAACCGTGATTTTCATTTCGCACAGGTTGTCTACAACTGTTAATGCGGATAAAATTTATGTTATGGAAAACGGCGAAATTATTGAGCAGGGAAGCCATGAAGAATTGATGAACCAAGGCGGAACATATGCGTATATGTTCAATCTTCAAGCCGATAAATATTGCACGGAGGGATAAAATGCCAAAACGCAAAAAATCAAAGTTACCGTTGATATTATTTATTATACTGATTGTAATTATAGTGGGCGTTGCTGCCATGTATTTTTACACGCAGATAAACAATGATATTTTGGGTAAAAATCAATCGAACGATACCTACACTCTTGTAATTGAAAAGAAAGATTTTGAGTACGAAGTAGGTCAAAAACTTGCCAACAACAAAATTGTTTGCTCCGATGTTGTGTGGACAAATTGGATGAGCAACCACTATCCCGATTTTGAATATACCAACGGCGAGTATAATATGACAGCTTCGATGAGTTATGAGGAAATTGCCGAAAAATTGCAAAATCCCGATATTTCTCACAAGGCGGTTAAGGTTTGTATTCCTGAGGGCACAAACGCAATGCAGATTGCCGAAATTTTGGAAGAAAACGGGATTTGCAAGGCTGCGGATTTTCTTGAAGTTTGCAAGTCAACCGACGGATTTGATTACGATTTTCTAAAAACCGTTCCCGATTCGGATTTGATTGCATACAAATTGGAGGGTTTTTTGTTCCCGGCAACCTATGATTTTGCTATGAACAGCGAGCCGAGGGACATTGCCGAGCAAATGCTTGATGCGTTTGATTATCGCATAACCGATGATATGGAAAAGTTCTGCACGGAAAACGATATGACTATGTATGACCTTATCACTCTTGCGTCTGTTGTACAAGAGGAAGCACTCGGTCAAAGTTCCGCAAAGAACATTGCTTCGGTCTTTATGAACAGACTTAAAAAAGGTTCAAAACTTCAGTCGGATGTAACATATTTTTATGCTCGTGACTTGCGTGATGACTACGGATTTTCGCAAAAAGTATACGATGCGTATTATACCTATCGTTGTCCGGGACTCCCGGCAGGACCTATTTCAAACAGCGGTTCCGATATAATCGACGCCGTAGTAAATTATCCTAAAACCGACTATTTGTATTTCTTTTCCGATTTGCAACAGGAATTCCATTTTGCAAAGGATTATAATGAGTTTGTTGCTCTCCAAAAGAAATATCCGTGGAAGTAATAAAACAATTTATTTTAGGCTATCTGCACAAAGCGGATAGCCTTTTTTTGTTAAATATTATCCCTATAATAATGAAAAAATCTGTGGTAAAATAATTATGTATAATTTTGCAACAAGGTTTGGTGATATATATATGAAAAAGTTGGGAAAGAGGTATTTGTCGCTGATACTCAGTGTTGTGCTTTGCTTCACAACATTTATGTCGGTTATGGTTATAGATGCGGCAGATATTAAGGTGCCAGGTCCAAAACTTACATATTCTTTTGATAAAGCAAGCGGCACCCTTACTGTTTCGGGTACAGGTGATATGTACGATTTCAGGGATACATCTATCGGTACAAACAAAACCGTGCCGTGGTCAAATTTTAAAAACGATATTAAAAATGTTGTAATTAACGAGGGTGTTACGGGAATAGGCGATTACGCTTTTTATAATTGCTCAAATCTTACTTCTGTATCAATTCCGTCAACGGTTAAAGAAATCAGAGGTTCCGGCGTTACAGGCGGATATCTCGGTAACAACGGATTTTCTTACGGTGCTTTTCGTGATTGCGTTTCACTCTCCGATATTAATTTCCCTGAGGGTTTGCAAAAAATAGGTATAGCCGCATTCCGTGGATGTATTGCACTTAAAAAGGTGACATTTCCTGACAGTCTTAAAACATTCGGTGCAGGTGCATTTGTCGGTTGCTCGGGTATCAGTGAGGTAACATTCGGTAGCGGTACAACCGAGCTTTCCACAGAGTGTTTTTACAATTGCTCAAATCTTGCAACCATTAACTGGGGACCAAGTATAAATACCATTAATAAGTGGGCATTTTACGGTACAAGACTTACTGAAGTTAATTTGCCTGACCAAATTGTATCAATTGATGAGCGTGCGTTTGGTGACTGTTATCATCTTTATGACGCTTATATTTACAACAGAAAATGTTCTATAACAAACCTTGCTTTTGACAATAAAGGACTTACAGACACTCAACAATTCAATGTTCACGGCTATACAGGCTCAACTGCCGAAACATTTGCAAAAAACAGAGGTTATACTTTTGTTGCACTTGACGCCTGCAAGCACGAGCATACACATATCAATGTTATCAAAGCCGCAACCTGCACAAAGGACGGCTTGCAGGAAACATATTGTGACGATTGTAACACGGTTATTGTTCCCGATACAGTTATTCCGGCAACCGGTCACGATTATGAGGTTACTTCAACTTCGGATGATACCAAGGTTGACGGACATCTTCGTCAGTACGAAAAGTGTAAAACCTGCGGATATAAAAATGTTGTTCTCACTCATGTTGAAGCTGAGGGCAGCGGAACAATCAAAAAATATATTTGGGTAAAGGGCTATTACGATTATGATTGCAATGCTACCTGCACTCAGTCGGGTTGGGAAAAGTATACCTGTACTGTTGAGGGTTGCGGTGTAACACAGAGAAATGTTGTTAAAAAAGCCGGTCATACCGTAGACAAATGGACTGTTACAAAACAGCCTACCTGTGTTGAAGAAGGCACAAGAACAGGTCATTGCTCCGTTTGTGACAAGGATGTAACCGAAACCATCGAAAAAACAGGTCATACCATTGATGCAGAACATCCTATAAAAACCGAAGATAAAACCGAAACGGACGGTCATATTTACAAAACTTATGCCTGCTCTGTTTGCGGTCAACAAACCACACAAATAACTCATACCGCTTGGGTAGAGGGTCAGTATACACCTACAATTGTTGCAAAAGTTACATGCACAACAGACGGTGTAGAGCGTGACAAGTGCGATATTTGTGACGAAACAAGAACTGTTACAATTCCGTCAAAGGGCGAGCATACTTGGGAAGCTACCCAAACAATCGAGCCGACTTGTACAACAAAAGGTCAAACAAATTACACTTGTACCGTTTGCGGTGCCACAAAGCGTGATAATGTTGTGGAGGCACTCGGTCATGATTATGTTGAACAAACGGATTTGGCTGTTGCCGCAACCTGTACCGAAGCAGGTTCAAAAACATACAAATGCTCTCGTTGCTCCTCAACAAAAAAAGAAGTTGTTGATGCAAAAGGACACTTTGCGGATCAACGCACAAAAGTTATTACAAAAAAAGCCGATTGTGAAAATGACGGTGCAGGTTACGCTACCTGCCTGCGTTGCCACGAAAAATATGATTTTGTAATCAAAGCACTCGGACATGATTATAAAAACGATGAGGTGGAAATCGCCGATAAGCCGGGTCATGTGCTTTCAACTCCTATTTGTACCCGTTGCGGTCAAAAGCAAAATGCCGAGATTGTGCACAAAGAGTGGATTAAAGGTTATTACACTCACAGAGTTATCACGGAAGGAACTTGCTTAACCGGTGAAATTTATATTGATACCTGCTCTATTTGTAATAAAACTACAGGTAATACGCAGGGTTCGGCTCCGGGTCATGGATACCGTATGCTCAGGGTATATAACGAGCCTTCAACATCTGTCGGCGGCAACCTTAATATAAAGCCTTACAGCGTGGTTTATTCCTGTAAGCATTGCGGAAATTTGGTTACTAAAACGGGTGCCGAAATTTTTGCTATGTGGGATAGAGGCTACTATAATGTTGATAAAATCGAAAGACTTTCAATAGATAATTCATCGTATCTTGATGTTAATAACGACGGCATTATAAATGCGAAGGATTATGCGTTTATTTATAATCTTAACAAAAAATATTTGAAATATCAGGAAGAAAATGCCAATAAGGGTGATTCTTCATCAAGTGAAAACGCTTAATACTTTATTTAACAGCTTGTCGAAACGCTATCGACAGGCTGTTTTGCTTGTTGTAACACATTTGTAATTATTAAATTTTGTTTATTTTCTTTACTTTAAGTTTAATTTATATTATTATATATAAGAAATTATGTATAACGGAGGATTTTTTATATGGGCATAGCATATAAAAGAATTTTGTTAAAACTCAGCGGTGAGGTACTTGCAGGCGCCGCAGGCAAGGGTATCGATAACGATACCGTAATCAATATTTGCAAGGCTGTAAAAAAAGTTGCAGATGAGGGAGTTGAGGTCGGCATTGTTGTCGGCGGAGGCAACTTTTGGAGAGGCAGAACAAGCGAGCACATGGACCGTGCAAGAGCAGACCATATCGGTATGCTTGCAACAGCTATGAACTCTTTGGCTCTTTGTGATGCTTTGGAACAGCTCGGTGCTGATGTAAGAGTGCAAACCGCTATTGAGATGCGTCAAATCGCAGAGCCGTATATTCGCAACAAGGCTATTCGTCATTTTGAAAAGGGCAGAATCGTTATTTTCGGCTGCGGCACAGGTTCGCCGTTTTTCTCAACAGATACTGCGGCTGCTCTTCGCAGTGTTGAAATCAATGCCGATGCACTTCTCAAGGCAACAAATGTTGACGGCGTTTATGATAAGGACCCTAACAAGTTTGACGATGCCGTTAAGTTTGACAATGTTACATTTCAAGAGGTTATTACCCGTGACCTTAAGGTTATGGATTCAACCGCATTTTCACTTTGTAAGGACAACGACATGCCGATTATTGTTTTCAATCTCAATGATCCCGACAATATTATGCGTGTTGTATCGGGTGAAAAAATCGGCACAACAGTCAGCAACAATCAATAATTAACATATAAGAGAGGTTTTTACTATGGATACAATTTTTGCACAAACAACCGAGAGAATGGAAAAATGTCTTGACTCTCTCGACAGAGATTTTTCAACAATCAGAGCCGGCAGAGCAAACCCAAATGTTCTCAATAATGTTATGGTTGACTACTACGGCACACCTACAAAAATCGACCAAATGGCGGCTGTTTCGGTTCCTGAACCGAGAATGCTTGTAATTCAGCCTTGGGACGCTTCAATGCTTAAAGAAATCGAAAAGGCAATCAATGTTGCCGAAATCGGTATCAACCCTCAAAATGACGGCAAGGTTATCCGCCTTACATTCCCTCAGCTTACAGAGGAACACAGAAAAACTCTTGTAAAGGATGTATCAAAGCGTGGCGAGGAAGCAAAGGTAGCCGTTCGTAATGTTCGCCGTGATTCTATGGATGATGTTAAGAAGCTCAAGAAAGCAAATGAAATCACCGAGGATGAACAAAAAGACGGTGAAAAGAAGCTTCAGGACATTACGGATAAGTACATCAAAAAGGTAGAGGAAATGACAAAGAAGAAAGAGAACGAAATTCTTTCTATCTGATTTTATTTTTGATTATGTTTGGGCGACGCTTATGCTTCGCCCTATAACACTTTTTTAAGGAGAGAAAAAATGGCTCTTTTTTCAAAAAAAGAAAGCAAAGCTGTCGGTGAAAGACCGCAGTTTGAAGTTCTTCCCGAACATATCGGCATAATTATGGACGGCAACGGAAGATGGGCAAAAAAACGCGGGCTTCCACGCACGGCAGGTCATAAGCAAGGTGCCGAAACATTCCGTACAATTTCAAAGGAATGCGGCAGACTCGGTATTAAACACGCCACTTTTTATGCTTTTTCAACCGAAAATTGGAAAAGACCTAAGGAAGAAGTGGATGCTATTATGCGACTTTTCAAACAATATCTTCTTGAAGCAAAGGAAGATATTACAGCCGCAGAAAATAACAAACTTCGCTTTATCGGGCTTAAAGACGGCATTCCGGATGATATTCTCACTCTTATGGAAGAAGCCGAGGAAGATACAAAAAACAATACCGGCTGTGACATTGCTCTTGCCGTTAATTACGGCGGCAGAGAAGAAATTGTAAATGCTGTTAACAAACTTATTGCCGACGGTAAAACGGAAATTACCGAGGAAGACATAAGCCAAAATGTTTATACCGTGCCGGATTGTGATTTGATTATTCGTCCGTCGGGCGAGCAAAGACTTTCAAATTTCTTGCTTTGGCAAGCGGCTTACAGTGAGTTTTGGTACAGTGATGTTATGTGGCCTGATTTTTCGGTACAGGATCTTTACAAGGCTCTTTCCGATTTTGAAAACAGGAACCGCAGATTCGGAGGTTAACTTTATGAAGCAAAGAGTTATTACCGCAGTTGTGCTCTTGGCACTTCTTGCAGTTGTTGTTTGGCAGATATACACACCGCTTTTTATTATTGTAATTGCATTTTTGTCTGCTGTTGCGGCAAATGAAATTATGAAGTGTGCCAAAGTTTCAAACAAATTTATTGTGATTTTGGGCACGGCAGTCGGTGCAATTATTCCGTTTACTTCAAGTGAAAATATTATGCAACCGTGGATTTCGGCTGAAAAGTGGAGCCACTTTATTTCAATCGTTCCGCCGCTTGCATTTGTCGTTATTGTTATCATCGCATTTTTTCTTGCAATGATTTTTGATTACGAGCACACAAAATTTGAGGATGTAGCGGTCAGCATTGTTGCTTCAATCGCTGTGCCTTACGGTTTTTCAATGTTTGGTATGCTCCGTGATGTGTATGATTACAAAGCTCAGCTCGGAGTTTACCTTATTTTCTACGGACTTATTACCGCTCTCGGTACTGATACGGGTGCACAGCTTGGCGGTATGGCACTCGGCAAGCATAAAATGGCTCCTCATATTTCACCTAAAAAGACTAAAGAGGGTGCCGTATGCGGCATTTGTGCATCGTTTGTTCTTAATGTTGCGGCAATGCTTTTGTACAACAAATTTGCATATGTTCCGCTCGGCAAACATATGGTTACGGCACTCCTTATTGCAGAGCCGTTTATATCGTTTCTCAGTATGATGGGCGATCTTTCGGCTTCTGTTCTCAAACGCAATTTTGATGTTAAGGATTTCGGCAAAATTTTCCCGGGTCACGGCGGAGTTATGGACAGATTTGATTCTTCGCTTTTCTCAATTCCGCTTACATATTGCGTGGTAGAAATCTTTAATAATGCTATGAAATAAGCAGGTGTTTATTATGACAAAAAATATTTCTCTTTTGGGCTCAACCGGTTCAATCGGTACTCAGTCACTTGATGTTGCAAGACTTCAGGGTTATAACATAAAATGCTTAACGGCGAACTCCCGTGTTGATGTTATCGAAAATCAAATAAGGGAGTTTAAACCGGAACTTGTTTGTATGATGAACGAGGAAGCCGCAAAGGAACTCAAAACAAAAATTGCAGACACCGATACAAAGGTTGTCAGCGGTATGAACGGTCTTATTGAATGTGCAACTTATGACGGTGCGGATACCGTTCTCAATTCCGTTGTCGGTATGGTGGGGCTTCAACCAACTTTGGAGGCTATAAAAGCCAAAAAGACTATTGCACTTGCCAACAAAGAAACGCTTGTCGCAGGCGGTCATTTGGTAACAAACCTTGCAAAAGAAAACGGTGTTTCCATTCTTCCCGTTGACAGTGAGCATTCGGCGATTTTTCAGGCTATGCAAGGCTCACCTAAAAAGGAAGCAATCAAAAAAATTATTCTTACCGCTTCGGGCGGACCGTTTTTCGGCAAAACTCTCAAAGAACTTGAAAATGTTACTCCTGCCGACGCACTCAAACACCCAAATTGGGACATGGGTGCAAAAATCACCATCGACAGTGCAACAATGATGAACAAGGGTCTTGAATTTATCGAGGCTAAGTGGCTTTTTGATATGCCGAATGAAGATATTGAAATTGTCGTTCACAGAGAATCGGTGGTTCATTCCGCCATTGTGTATCAAGACAATTCAATGATTGCTCAACTCGGCGTGCCTGATATGCGTATTCCTATTCAGTATGCACTTACTTATCCCGAGAGAGTGCCGAGTCCTGTCGGAGAACTTTCTCTTGCTGATTACGGTAAGTTGACTTTCTTTGAGCCGGATTACGAAACCTTTAAGTGCATCAATGTTTGCAAAGATGCGATTGAAAAAGGCGGACTTTATCCTGCCGCCGCAAACGGTGCCAACGAAGAAAGCGTAAAGCTTTTCTTAAACGGTAAAATTAAATTTACCGATATTGCATATCTTAATAACGAGGCTATGCTCAAGGCAGACAGCAAATCCGATTTTACTTTGGAAGATGTGCTTGAAGCCGACCGCAAGGCAAGAGATTATGTATTGGAGTGCGTGAAATAATGTCACACATTTGGCAAACCGTTTATCCCATATTGATTGCAATTCTTTTCTTTGAATTGATTATTATCGTTCACGAGGGCGGTCACTTTTTTGCCGCCAAGCTGATGAAAATCAAGGTTAACGAGTTTTCAATCGGTATGGGTCCGAAGATATTTCAATTTACTAAAAAAGATACAAAATTTACACTTCGCCTAATCCTTTTCGGCGGTTATTGTGCTATGGAGGGTGAAGACGGCGAAAGCGATGACAAAAATTCATTTGCCAACAAAAAGATTATTCAGCGTATATTCGTTGTTGTCAACGGAGCGTTGATGAATTTGGTGCTGGGTGTTCTTATCATTCTCGGTATGGTGTGCTCGCAGGAACTTGTGGGTATTCCTGTTATTGCCGATTTTGACAAGGATGCCGTGTCAAACGCTTACTTGCAGGAGGGTGACAGAATTCTTGCAATAGACGGTATGCGTGTTTATACAACCACGGATATAAGCACCGGATTTTCAAGAAGTGAGGACGGCAATGCTGAATTTTTGATTAAGCGTGACGGCAAAACAAAAACCGTCAATGTCAAATTCAACACTCAAAAGATTGACGGCAAAAATTATATCGATATGGATTTTTACCTCTACGGTGTAAAAAAGACCGTGCCCAATGTTTTAAAGGAAACGGGCAGAGAGTTTATGTCTTTTTGCAGGATGATATTCATGTCGCTCCATGATTTGATTGTCGGCAGATACGGTTTGTCGGATTTGAGCGGACCTGTCGGCACTGTGTCCGTTGTGTCCGGTGCTGTAAAGATGAGCCTGACTTCTACATTTAGAATTATGGCATTTCTCACAATTAATATCGGACTTTTCAACCTGTTCCCGTTCCCGGCTCTTGACGGTTGGAGATTGTTTATACTCCTTTATGAGGGAATATTCAGGAAAAAGCTTCCGCAAAAATTTGAATGGATGATAAACGCAATCGGTCTTGCGGTTTTGCTCGGATTGATGTGCTTGGTTACATTTTCGGATATAACAAAATTGTTTTAGATAATAGGGAGTAGATTATGAGAACTTCTAAAAAAATAAAAGTAGGCAATACCTTCCTCGGCGGTGGCAGCCCTGTATTGGTGCAAAGTATGCTTAATGTTCCGTCAACAGATATAGACGGCTCTGTTAAACAGGCTGTTGAGCTTGAAAAAGCAGGATGTCAGATTATTCGCTTTGCAATTCCTAATGAGGAGGCTCTCGCACTTGTTGAGCCTATCAAAAAGGCAACTACCGTGCCGCTTGTAGCCGATATTCACTTTGATTATAAGTTGGCTCTCGGTGCGGCAGAAAGAGGAATAGACAAAATCCGTATCAATCCGGGCAATATCGGCTCGGAGGATAGGGTAAAGGCCGTTGCCGACATTTGCAAGCAAAAAGGGCTTCCTATCAGAATAGGCGTTAACTCCGGTTCTCTTGAAAAGCATATCCTTGCAAAATACGGTTCTCCGACTCCCGAAGCTATGGTAGAGTCTGCACTTTATCACGCTTCGCTTCTTGAAAAGTTTGATTTTGACGATATTGTTATTTCAATCAAATCTTCAAATGTAAATACTATGATTAAATCGTATGAGCTTGCGGCTGAAAAATGCAATTATCCTCTCCACCTCGGTGTTACGGAAGCCGGCACAGAGCGTATGGGCATTATCAAATCCGCTGTTGGCATCGGCTCGCTCCTTACTCACGGAATAGGTGACACTATCCGTGTAAGCCTTACCGATGACCCTGTAAAAGAGGTTTATGCCGCACAGGATATATTAAAAGCTATCGGACTTAAAACCGATTGTCCTTACCTTGTTTCATGCCCTACCTGCGGCAGAACAAGGATTGACCTTGTCGGTCTTGCAAAGCAGGTTGAAGAGCGACTTCGTGATTGCAAAAAGCCTATTACCGTTGCCGTTATGGGTTGTATTGTTAACGGTCCGGGCGAAGCAAAAGAGGCAGATATCGGAGTTGCGGGCGGTGACGGATGCGGACTCATTTTCAAAAAAGGCGAAATTCTCCGCAAAGTTCCCGAAAATGAATTATTAGACGAATTGATGAAAGAGATAGACAAATTATAATGGCAAGAATTTACGATTATTTTTCTCAATATATCGACGGCAGTGATTTGGCACTTGTCGGCAGCGGTGAAATCACACGATTTGCCGTTTATCGTGAGGCACGCAAGCTTGAACTCGGCGTGCTCCTTGATAAAACCGTTGATTATTCGGTTATAGACCGTATTCAAAAATCACTTGTAAAAAATTTACAGCTTGAAAATGCTGTGCTTAATATAAAATATCCGAGCAGTCTTTTCAGCACGGAAACTGTTCCTGTTGTGCTTTCAAAAATCGGTGCACTCAATCCCGTTGTAAACGGATTTTTTGACAATGCCGATGCCGAAATTGAGGATAATATTCTCACCGTTTGCCTCAAAAACGGCGGCAAAGAATTGCTCGAAAGCCAAAATGTAAACAAAGAAATTCTACTTGCTGTTTATGATATGTTTGGTGTTGACCTTGATGATGTTGCTTTCTTGGAGGTTGAAACCTTTGATATGGAACAAGCCGTTCGCAAGGCGGCAGAAGCAAAGGCGGCAGAAAAGGCAAAAGAGGAAGCCGAAAAAGAAAAATATGTTCCACATGTTCAGCTCGGAGATTTGCCGCTTTATGCCGATACACGCAAGCAGATTATGGGCAGACCGATTAAGGATTTGCCAAAACCTATTAAAGAAATCAGACCTGATGACGGCTTCGTTACCGTTTGGGGCGATATTTTCAATCTTGATGTTCGTGACACAAAGCGTGGTGATTCACGAATTTTGACTTTTTGTGTAACAGACCAAAGTTCGTCCGTATCGGTTAAGATATTTGAAAAAAAGGGCATTATCGACCCTATAATCAAAAATCTTGAAGCGGCGGGAACAATTCTTGTAAGTGGTCTTTACAAACTCGATACATATGTTAACGAGTATATCATTATGCCTAATCATATCGAGTCAATCAAAAAGATTGAAAAGCAAGATACGGCAGAAGAAAAAAGGGTTGAACTCCATATGCACAGTTCTATGTCTGAAATGGACGGTATGACTCCGGTGTCAAAACTTGTTGAGCGTGCGGCAAAGTGGGGTCACAGAGCCGTTGCCATCACAGACCACGGTGTCGTTCAGGCTTTGCCGGAAGCATACGCAACCGCAAAATCCAAGGGTATCAAGCTTATTTTGGGTATGGAAGGCTACTTGGTTGACGATACTCTTTATCCCGATTTTATGAATATGAAGTCAAGGGATTTTCAACGCCATCATATTATTTTGCTTGTCAAGGCTGATAATACTATGCCTATGCGTCTTGATGAAAATTGGCGACCTGTTATGGATGAACCTGAGGATGGCATAATCCATCGAGGCAGAAAAAATCTTTATGAACTTATTTCAAATTCAAATGTTAAAACTTTTAAAAACCGTCCGCTTATCCCGAAGACTATGCTTGCCGAAAAGCGAGATGATATTTTAATCGGCTCTGCCTGTGAGCAGGGCGAGATTATTCAGGCTATCCTCAGAGGAAAGTCTGATGATGAACTTTTGAAATTGGCAGAATTCTATGATTATTTGGAAATTCAGCCGAACGGTAACAATGAATTTATGCTCCGCACAAGCGATCAGGAGTATATCACGACAAAAAGAGGCGAGCAGAAATATAATCCTTATTGGAGGGTAAATACCGAAGAAGACCTCATAAATATAAATAAAAAAGTTGTTGAACTTGCGGACAAGCTCGGCAAACCGGTTGTTGCCACGGGCGACGTGCATTTTCTTAACCCAGAGGACTCAAAGCTTCGTGCCATTGTTATGGCATCAAAGGGATTTGACGATGCCGACAATCAGGCACCGCTTTATTTCAAAACAACCGATGAAATGCTTGAGGACTTTGCTTGGGCAGGCGACAGAGCAAAGGAATTTGTTGTTGACAATCCAAACAAGATTGCCGATATGATTCAGGACAAACTTCCGCCTATTCCTCCGGGAACTTATCAGCCTTACATTGAGGGTGCTGATGATGAACTTACCGAAAAATGCTGGACAACCGCTAAAGAACTTTACGGCGACCCTGTTCCCGAATATGTCGCTTCCCGTCTTGAAAGGGAACTTAATTCAATCATTTCTCACGGTTACGGCGTGCTTTATGTTATCGCCAAGCGTCTTGTTGAGGAAAGCGAAAGAAGAGGCTATTTGGTTGGTTCAAGAGGTTCCGTAGGTTCGTCACTTGCTGCCCACTTTGGCGGTATTTCCGAGGTTAATCCGCTTGCACCGCATTATTATTGTAAAAAATGTAAGCACAGTGAATTCTTCCTCAACGGTGAATACGGTTCAGGCTTTGATTTGCCAAAAAAGGATTGCCCTGTATGCGGCGAACCGATGAAGCGTGACGGTCACGAAATTCCGTTTGAAACCTTCCTTGGCTTCGACGGTGACAAAGAGCCTGATATCGACCTTAACTTCTCGGGTGAAGTTCAGGGTCAAATTCATAGATTTACCGAAACTTTGTTTGGTAAGGAATATGTGTTCAAGGCAGGCACAATGTCCACTATTGCAGAAAAAACCGCTTACGGTTATGTACTCAATTACTTCCGTGAGCGTGACAAATACACAGGTGAGCGTGTTGAAAAGGCAAAGGAAAACCTTGCCGAAAGCAACAGTATGCTCTCAACAATTCCGAGAGCCGAGGTTGAGCGACTTGCAACCCTTATAGATAAGGGCAAGATTACAAGAACAACGGGCCAGCACCCGGGCGGAATGGTTGTTGTGCCGGATAAGTACACGGTTGAGGACTTCACGCCTATTCAGTATCCGTCAAATGATGAAAAAAAGGGTACATACACAACCCACTTCGACTTTAAAAATTCACTTCACGATACTCTTTTAAAACTTGACGAGCTCGGTCACGATAATCCGACACTGTATAAATACCTTGAGGATTCAACAGGTATTCCTGTTATGGATGTTGATTTGAGCGACCCTAAACTTTACGAACTTATAACTTCTTGTGCACCGCTCGGTGTTTCACCTGAGGATATTGATAACCCTACCGGTACACTTGCAATTCCCGAAATGGGCACACCGTTTGTTGTTGGTATGCTCATGGAGGCACAGCCAAAAACATTTGCCGACTTGCTTCAAATTTCAGGTTTGTCACACGGTACCGATGTATGGCTTGGCAATGCTCAGGAACTTATTGATAACGGCACTTGCACCATTTCAGAGGTTATCGGATGCCGTGACGATATTATGACTTATCTTATCCATAAGCTTGAAGCGTACGAAAGAGAAACAGGCAAAGAAGCCCCTCTTACAAAAAAAGACTGCTTCAAAATTATGGAATATACTCGTAAGGGTAAAGCGCCAAAGGAGCTTCCGCCTTATGAGGAGGGAATGAAAACCATCGGCGTTGAGCAGTGGTATATTGATTCCTGTTATAAAATCAAGTATATGTTCCCTAAAGCTCACGCTGCGGCTTATGTTATTGCCGCACTTCGTATTGCGTGGTATAAGATTTATTATCCTGTTCAGTTTTACAGTGCATTTTTTACCGTTCGAGGCGGTGCGATTGATGCAGTTGCGGCTGTTCAGGGCAAGGAAGCCGTTAAACGCAAGATGAACGAAATTAAGCTAAAGGGCAATGAGGCAACTGCCAAAGAGGAATCTCAATATGTCGTTTTGCAGATTGTAATTGAGATGCTCGCCCGTGGTTATGAATTCTTGCCTGTTGACCTTAATAAATCCGATTGGCGAGTTTATAAAATCGAGGACGGAAAAATTCGACTTCCGTTTTCAGCTATTGATGGTATCGGAGAAACTGCGGCACAGGCTATTGCCGACGCTGTTCAACGAAATCCCGACGGTTTCGTTGCGTCTGATGACCTTGCAAACGAGCCGGGTGTAGGTAAATCCGTTGTTGACGCATTGCGTGCGGCAGGTGCTCTCGGCGATTTGCCCGAAACTACACAGATTTCTTTATTTTAACTTATATAAAATTTGTTGTTGACAAGCTCACTTTATTGTGTTAGCATATTAGCGTACTAAAGTGAACTATAGGAAAGGACGGTATTTCCACGGAAATATCATTTAAAACTATGAAAAGATATTCAAAAATAACTCCGCAGGGCAGCAGAGATTACCTTTTTGAGGAGTGCGACGACAGAAGAAAGGTAGAACACGAACTTTCCGTTCTGTTTAAAGAAAATAATTACAGAAAGGTCATTACTCCCGCTATCGAATACTTTGATGTGTTCAAAAGTGACAATGTCGGCATTGAGTCGGAGATGATGTTTAAGATGTCCGATTCAAAGGGCAGAACAACCGTTTTGCGTCCCGATAATACCATGCCTATTGCCCGTATGGTTGCTACCAGACTTCACAACGAAGAACTTCCGGTAAGACTATATTACAGTCAGCCTGTATTTGTCAGGGCAAAGGATTTGGCAGGCAGACCGAGCGAAATTGCTCAAAGCGGTGTTGAACTTATCGGTGACGGCTCATTTGATGCTGATATAGAAATAGTCAAAATGGCTGTTGAAAGTTTAAAGAGAAGCAATCTCAATTCCTTTAAACTTGAACTCGGCAATGCGGCATTTTTCAATGTTGTTCTCGGTAAAATGGATATTCCGCAAAGCGTGAGGGCTGATGTTGTAAACTATATTGAATCAAAGAATTATGCGGCTCTCGGTGACTTGCTTGACAAAATCGGCGATACTGCCGAAACAAGAGTAATTCGCAGATTACCTCGCCTGTTCGGTGACGCTTCCGTAATTGATGAAGCAAAAAAGTTATATTCCGATTCTGCGTTTCAGCAGGCTTTGCTTTATCTTCAAACGGTATATAACAAGCTCTGTGATGAGGGATTAAAGGATTATATCATTCTCGACCTCGGTCTTGTAAACCGCTCAAATTATTATACGGGAATCATATTTCACGGTTATGCCGAAGGTTCGGGTATTTCTGTTCTTTCCGGCGGTAGATATGATAATCTTCTCGGTGAATTCGGAATGCCTGCTCCGGCTATCGGCTTTGCCGTTGAGGTGTCCGCTCTTTGTGAGGCTATGCGTGAGGTTATTAATGTAGAACGACCTATCCGTATCGCCCTTACAAAAGGCAGATTGGAGCGAAAAACGGTTGAACTTTTCAAAACTATGGGGCTTGACACCGCAGAACTTGAAAATAAGGGAAGACGGCTTATTCTTCCTGTTGATAAATACGAAACCGTGCTGTCAAAGGCACCGGATGTTATTACATATGTTGAGCACGGCGTGTGCGACATCGGCATTGTAGGCAAAGATACCATTGTTGAGCACGGCTCGTCGTTTTATGAGGTTATCGACCTTAATATCGGCAAATGCAAATTTGCTCTTGCCTGCCCAAAGGGAACAGATTTTTTCTCGGGCTATAAGCGTAAAACAGTTGCTTCAAAGTACCCGAAGGTTGCAAAAGAATTCTTTGAATCAAAGGGTATGGATGTCGAGGTTATCAAGATTGAGGGCAGCGTTGAACTTGCTCCGCTTCTCGGTCTTGCCGATGGTATAGTCGATATTGTAGAAACCGGCTCAACGCTTAAAGAAAACGGACTTGAGGTTGTTGAGGACATCTTCCCGATTTCCGCAAGGGTAATAGTAAATATGGCTTCAATGAAACTTCGCAAGGCAGAAATTGAAGAATTTTTGAATGATTTGGAACTTGCGTCCCGTGTTTGATAGGAGGAAATATGAAAATTACAAAGGCAAACGGCAAAGCAGAATATGCCGTAATAGAAAATCTTAAAAAAAGAAGCGGTGAAACCGATGAAAAAATCGTAAACATCGTTTCAAACATTATCAACGAGGTTAAGGAAAACGGCGATGATGCCGTTAGGGAATTCACCGTTAGATTTGACGGCGGTGTTCCTAAAAAGTCCGTTATCGAAAAGGACGAACTTCAGGAATATCTTAATATGGTGGACGATGACTTTAAGTCTGCCATAATTAAAGCAAAGAATAATATTTATGATTTTCATCTCCGTCAGGCACAGCAGTCTTGGATGACCACCAAGGAGAGCGGAGTTATTATGGGTCAAAGAGTTCGTGGACTTCACAGAGTCGGCATTTATGTTCCGGGCGGTACTGCTGCTTATCCGTCATCGGTTTTGATGAATGCAGTTCCTGCAAAAATCGCGGGAGTTAAGGAAATTATTATGGTAACTCCTCCTGCAACCGATGGAAAGCCCGACCCTAATATTATGGCTGCCGCTGCTGTTGCAGGGGTAGACAGAGTGTTCCTTGTAGGCGGTGCTCAGGCTGTTGCCGCTCTTGCATACGGAACGGAAAAAATTCCAAAGGTAGACAAAATCGTAGGTCCGGGCAATATTTTTGTTGCAACCGCAAAAAGACTTCTTTACGGTGTGGTTGACATTGATATGGTAGCTGGTCCGAGCGAAATCCTTATTGTAGCCGATAAAACGGCAGACCCTGCTTTTTTGGCGGCAGACCTTATGTCACAGGCAGAGCACGACAAGATGGCTTCGGCTATTTTGCTTACAACCTCTATTGATTTGGCAAGAGCTGCCGCACATGAGATTGAAAAGCAGGTTAAAAATCTCGACCGTCAGGAAATTATTCGTGAAAGCCTTGAAAATTACGGAGAAATTATTGTTTGCGAGGACTTGAAGCAGGCTATTGATTTTGCAAACGAGCTTGCACCCGAGCATCTTGAACTTTGCGTTGCCGAGCCTCTTAAATATATCGGCAAGGTAGACAACGCAGGTTCCGTATTCCTCGGCAATTTCTCACCGGAGCCTCTCGGCGATTACTTTGCGGGTCCAAACCATGTTTTGCCGACTTCGGGTACAGCAAGATTTTTCTCACCTCTCGGAGTAGACAGCTTTGTAAAGAAGTCGTCATTTATTTATTACACTCCTGCCGAGCTTCGTGCGGCAAAAGATGATATTATCAAACTTGCCGATACAGAGGGCCTTACGGCTCACGCAAATTCAATTAAGGTAAGATTTGAATAATTTGTAGGGAACACGGCTTGTCCGTCCTGTATGTTAAAGAAAGATACGGTAAATATTATGCGTACAGCAACAGTAGAAAGAAATACAAAAGAAACACAGATAAAAGCCGAACTCAATCTTGACGGCGGAGAGGTAAGCATTTCAACAGGTATCGGATTTTTTGACCATATGCTTACGGCTTTTGCCGTTCACGGCGGATTCGGTTTAAAACTAAATGTAAACGGCGACCTTGATGTAGACACTCATCATACCGTTGAGGATACAGGCATTGTGCTTGGTACGGCATTTAAGCAGGCACTCGGTGATATGAGCGGAATAGAACGCTACGGCACATTTTTCATTCCTATGGACGAGAGCCTTGCACAGGCTTCGCTTGATATTTCAAACCGTCCGTTTTTGGTATTTAATGCAGACTTTAAGCAGGAAAAATGCGGTGATTACGAAAATTGTGTGACCGAGGAATTTTGGCGTGCCTTTGCCGTAAACGGCGGAATTACGCTTCATATCAATGTGCTTTACGGCTCAAACGCTCACCACGAGATTGAAGCAATATTCAAGGCAGTTGCACATGCAATGAAAATCGCAGTAACAAAAAATGTTGACGGCTCCGTGCTCTCAACAAAAGGAGTACTTTAATGATAATTTTTCCCGCTATTGATATTATAGACGGCAAGCCCGTAAGACTTTTTAAAGGCGATTTTGCAACCGCCGAACAAGTTGCCGATGATGTGCTTGAAACTGCAAACGGCTTTGTTCAGGCAGGTGCCGAATGGGTGCATATGGTAGACCTTGACGGTTCGCTGAAAAAAGAGAGGGTGAATTCTCAAACCTTTATTGATGTTGCCCGTCAAACACCTCTAAAAGTTGAAATCGGCGGCGGTATCCGCACAATGGCTGATATTGATTTTTATGCAAGCAACGATATTTCAAGGGTGATTTTAGGCTCTGTTGCTCTTAAAAATCCAAAACTTGTCAAAGAGGCTGTTAAGGAATTCGGCAACCTTATCGCAGTAGGCATTGACGCTAAAAACGGCTTTGTTGCAACCGAGGGTTGGACAGAGGGTTCGGACACTTATTATATCGACCTTGCAAAGCAGATGGAAGCAATGGGCGTCAAAACAATTATTTACACCGACATTTCAAAGGACGGTACTTTGAGCGGACCGAATGTTGAACAGCTTGTTGAACTCAACAATGCTGTATCGTGTGATATTACGGCGTCCGGCGGCGTTACAAATATTGATGATATTGTTGCTCTCAGAGATAAAAATCTTTATGGTGCTATTTGCGGCAAATCGATTTATAAAGGCACTTTGGATTTAAAGCAGGCTGTGGAGGTTTGTAAGTAATGGATTTGGATAAATATTTTAAAAAAGGCGAGCTTATTCCCGCAATAGTTCAGGAGGAGTCAACCGGTGAAGTTCTTATGTTGGCTTATATGAACAAAGAATCTCTGCAAAAAACTCTTGAAACAGGCTACACTTGGTTTTGGTCAAGAAGCAGGCAGGAACTTTGGAACAAAGGTGCAACCTCCGGTCACCTTCAAAAAATCACCGATATAAAGGGCGATTGCGATGATGATACACTTTTAATTAAGGTTATTCAAACAGGTGCCGCTTGCCATACGGGCAATCATTCATGCTTTTTCAATAACATAGATTTTAACAAAGCGGATTAAAGCGGATTAATGAAAGGTAATAATATGGATTACATCAGAAACGACTATGAAACTATCCTTGCAAGAAAGGACGCAAAAGAAGAAGGCTCATATACTTGCTATCTTTTTGAACAGGGACTTGATAAAATATTAAAAAAAGTCGGCGAGGAAAGCACGGAAATGGTTATCGCCGCAAAAAACGGAGTTAAGGAAGAAACCGTCGGCGAGATTTGCGACCTTATTTACCACACTCTTGTTATGATGGTAAACGAGGACATCACAATAGAAGATGTTGAGGCGGTTCTTCAAAAGCGTGCAGAAAAAGCAGGCAATTTAAAGAAATTTCATAAGGTAGACAAAAATTCATAATGGCAATAAAAAAATGGGTGATTAGGCAGGCTGATAAGGAGCGTGCCTCCCAAATCAGCGAAAAATTTAATATTGACCCGTTTGTTGCTTTTTTGATGGTGTCACGAGGAATAGTTGATGATATTGATGTTGTCAATTTTATGACAGATGAATTTATGCTTTCGTCACCGTTTGATATGGCAGATATGGACGAGGCGGTTTTTACCGTAAGCGAAGCGATAGAAAACGGGGACAAAATCTGCGTTTACGGCGACTATGACTGCGACGGCGTTACATCCACAACTTTGCTTGTGGATTTTCTGCGTAGTAAGGGTGCTGATGTTTGTTACTATATTCCGAGCAGAGAAACAGAGGGCTACGGCTTGAATAATTCCGTAATAGATGAAATTGCTCGGTGGGGCGTTAATCTCATTATCACCGTTGATAACGGAATAAGTGCCTTTGATGAGGCGGAGCATATTTATGAACTCGGTATGTCGCTTGTTGTTACCGACCATCATCAACTCACCGACGGCAAACTTCCGAAAGCGGAAGCGGTTGTCAATCCTCACAGGGAAGATAATGCAATGGATTTTCGTGATTTTTGCGGAGTCGGCGTTGCTTTCAAATTTGCCGTTGCAATGGATGAAGATAATGTAGAAGATATTGTGGAACGCTACATAGATCTTGTGGCTATCGGTACAATTGCCGATGTTATGCCGCTTAAAGAAGAAAACAGAGCATTTGTACGCCGTGGATTGCAAAAGCTTAACAACAATCCTCGCAAATCTCTTGCACCGCTTATTAAACGAAATTCAAACGAAATCACTTCTCAGGATATTGCGTTCCAAATTTGCCCGAGAATAAATGCAATGGGCAGAATGGGCGATGCAAAAAGAGCGGTTGAATTTTTGCTTTGCGATGATGCCGCTCAGGCAGTTTCGGCTTGCAATTCTCTTGATGAGGAAAATGCAAACCGTCAGCAGGTGGAGCAGGAAATTATAGAAGATGTCAAAAAGCAAATCAAAAAAAATCCGCGTCTTGTGGCTTCACCTGTTATAGTTGTGGCCGGAAAAGGCTATCATCACGGCGTTATCGGCATTGTTGCCGCTCATATTTTGGAAAAATACGGCAAACCTACTTTTGTTATCGGAATTGACGAAAACGGTATTGCCCGAGGTTCGGCACGAAGCGTTGAGGGATTTAATATCTTTGAAGCACTCACCGCTTGCAGCGATGATATGATTCAGTTTGGCGGACATCCGCTTGCAGCAGGTATAACGCTTAAAGAGGATATGATAGAAAAGTTTTCGGCGGATATTAACGAATTTGCCATTAAAAATTATCCTGTTATGCCACAGGTTGAACTTACACTTGATTTTAAACTTTCTCCGTCATATCTCAACCTTGATTTGGTAGACTCTTTGTCGGTGCTTGAACCTTACGGTGCAGGCAATTCTCAGGCTGTTTTCGGAATATATAAGTTGAGACTTTTGGGCGTAACTCCTCTCAGTGAGGGCAAGCACGTTCGCCTTGATTTGCAGAAAAAAGATACAAAAATCAGAGTTGTAAAATTCTCGACTCCGTATGACGATTTCCCGTATAAACCGGGGGATGAACTCAATCTCGCAGTTAAAGTAAGCAAAAACGCATATAACGGCAAAATGTATTTGTCTGTTCAGGCGGTTGATATTCGACTGTCGTCACTCGATGAGGATAAATATTTTGCAGAAAAATCGGCTTATGATTTGTACAGATACACGGGCAAGGTTGATGAAAGCCTTTATCCTACCAGAGAGGATTGTGCCTTTGTGTATAAGTATTTAAAGAAAAATAACGGTTACCCTTATTCGCTTGAAAATTTGTATTTAAGGCTTCAGGACAATATAACTTACGGCAAGCTTATGTTTGCACTCAAGGCATTTTCACAGGGCGGACTGATTAATTATAAAAAAGGAATAACCCTTAATACTGTAAAGGAAAAAGTAAACCTTGAAGAAACACCTATTCTCAAGGCTTTGAAGGGAAGATTAAACATTGAGTGAAGAAACAAAAACACAGGATAAAAAACAAGAAATAAAGTTAGAAGATTACGACGATAAGTTTGACGAATTCTTTGAAGAGGTAAAAAAGAATCCCAATTATAACAGCGACCTTATCAAAAAAGCGTATGATTTAGCTTACGAAGCACATAAAAATCAGCGTCGCCGTTCGGGTGAACCGTACATTATGCACCCTGTTGCCGTTGCAAAAATTCTGTTTGATTACGGCATGGACAATGAGTGTATTATCGGTGCACTTCTCCATGATGTTGTTGAAGATACAACATACGACCTTAATTATATTCGTGAGCATTTCGGCGAAGAAGTTGCCGTGCTTGTTGACGGTGTAACAAAACTCGGTAAAATTCCGCTTTCCACCAAGGAAGAAGTTCAGGCAGAGAATATCCGAAAGATGTTTATTGCGATGAACCAGGATGTTCGGGTCATCATTATCAAACTTGCCGACCGACTTCATAATATGCGTACGCTTCAGCATATGCCGCCGTATAAGCAAAGAGAAAAATCGCTTGAAACTCTCGAGATTTACGCTCCGATTGCTCACCGTCTCGGTATCCGTGCCGTTAAGGAAGAACTTGAGGATTTGGCTATTCGCTATCTTGACCCTTACGCTTACAAGGAAATTGAAAATTCTCTTTCTATGAAAATGGAAGAGGGTAGGGAATTTCTTGAGGACATCAAGGCACAGATTAAAGAAAAAATCGAGCCGATTATGCCGGGTGCACAGATCACTTCAAGGGTAAAATCCGTTCACGGAATTTTCCGTAAACTGTATATCAAGGGCAAGAATTTTGAAGAAATCTATGATATTTATGCCGTTCGAATTATAGTTGATTCTATGATTGACTGCTATAACGCTCTCGGTATAGTTCACGATATGTTCACGCCTCTTCCGGGCAGATTTAAGGATTATATTTCAACCCCTAAGCCTAATATGTATCAGTCGCTTCACACAACCGTACTGAGCAAAAAAGGTATTCCGTTTGAAATTCAAATTCGTACATGGGAGATGCACCGTACTGCCGAATACGGTATTGCCGCTCACTGGAAATACAAAATCGGTAAAGGCGGAGAAGATAATTTTGACACCTCGCTTCAGTGGATTCATCAGGTGCTTGAAAACGGTGACTCTGCCGATAATGCCGAGGATATGGTTATGTCCATCAAGGGCGACCTTTCTATTGATGAAATTTATGTTTTCACTCCTCGAGGTGATGTAAAGTCGCTTCCGAAAGGCTCAACTGTTATCGACTTTGCGTATGCAATTCACTCTGCTGTCGGCAACAAAATGGTCGGTGCAAAGGTTGACGGCAGAATTGTGCCGCTTGATACCGTTGTTCGTACAGGTCAGGTTGTGGAGATTATTACTTCAAAACAGCAGGGCAAAGGCCCTTCGAGAGATTGGCTCAAAATTGTAAAAACAGGAGAAGCACGCTCAAAAATCCGTGCTTGGTTCAAAAAAGAAAAGCGTGATGAAAACATCACTCAGGGCAAGCAGGATCTTGATCATGAATTCAGAAAGAACTTCTTGCGTTTTGAGGGTAATAAATACGAGGAATTCGTTAAGAAAATAGCCGAGCGTCAGCATTTTGACAGCATAGAGGATTTTTATGCCGCTATCGGTTACGGCGGTGTGCAGATTACCCGTCTTATGCCGGGAATTAAGGACGAATATAACCGTAATTGGAAAGAGAAAGAACCTGCTCCTGCACCTACAACAAATACAGTAACTCAGGTTAACAGAGAATCTAAGTCCTCAGGCGGTGTTGTCGTTGAGGGAATAGATAATTGCCTTATCAATATGGCAAAATGCTGCAATCCGCTTCCGGGTGAAAATATTATCGGCTTTATAACAAGAGGTCACGGATTGACAATTCACCGCAGAGACTGCAAAAATGTTCCTGTTGATATAGAAAATTGTGCAGAACCGGAACGCTGGATAAACGCTCATTGGGACAGCAAGGTTAAGGTTGAGGCTCGCAGTTCGCTTAATGTATATGCCATTGACCGTGACGGCGTGGTGCTTGATATTACAACAACCATTGCAAACGCTCATGTAAAGATGCACTCTATCAATGCCCGCCCTATTAATGACGGCAACTGCCTGACTTCAATGAGTATTACGGTAAACAACAAAGAGCATCTTGATGCTATTATTAAGCTTCTTAACAAGATAGACGGCGTATATCTTATTGAACGAAGCGATCAATAAAAAATTAATTTCGGAGAAAAATATGAAAGCAGTAATTCAACGCGTAAAATATGCAAGTGTAAAAATTGACGGTAATTTGGTCGGTGCTTGCAATCAAGGTTTTATGATTCTTTTGGGCGTACAGCAGGGTGACACCGAGGCGGATGCGGACAAGCTTCTCAAAAAAGTTCCCGTTCTTCGCATTTTTGAAGATGAAAACGGCAAAATGAACAAAAGCCTGCTTGATGTAAACGGTGAGGCTCTCGTTGTGTCGCAGTTTACGCTTCTTGCCGATTGTTCGCACGGCAGACGACCGTCGTTTACAAATTCCGCACCTCCTGATGTGGCTAACGCACTTTATGAATATTTTGTTCAGGGAATGAAAGACGCAGGTGTTCAAAGAGTTGAAACAGGCGAGTTCGGTGCAGATATGGCTGTTGAACTTCTCAATGACGGTCCCGTTACAATTCTTCTCGATTCAAAGGAGCTTCATTAATGAAAGTAATCAGTGAAAAATTCGGTTCAATGGATAACAATTGCAGTCTTATAATTGATGAAAAAACAAATCAAAGTGCACTTGTCGATTGCAATGAATTCAGTCAAAAAATGATTGATATGATCGGTGATACCGACCTTAAATATATACTTTTGACCCACGGCCACTTTGACCATATTATCGGCGTAAAGAGTGTTAAGGAAAAATATGGTGCACAGGTTGTCATCAGCAAAGAGGACGAACCTATGCTGAACTCGTCAAAGCTTTCTCTTGCTGTATTTTGTAATGCTCCGCAAAATAATGTTGATGCGGATATTATAGTTAAAGACGGCGATGAAATCACTTTGGGTGAAATCAAAATTAAGGTTATGGCTACACCGGGTCACACTTCGGGAAGTGTCTGTTATATTGCCGAAAACTGCATTTTTTCGGGTGACACTTTGTTTTATTGCTCGTGCGGCAGAACCGATTTTCCGTCAGGCTCTCCCGAGCAAATGATGTCATCGCTTCAAAAACTCAAAGCACTTGACGGGGACTATAAGGTGTATACGGGTCACAATAACCTTACAACCCTTGATTTTGAACGCAAAAATAATCCTTATATGAAGTGATTTTATGATAATTAAGAATATAAACCACAATGCCTCCTATCACACAGAAAAAATCGCCGTTATGTTTTTTCCTCTTGAAAAGCTTAAAACCGACGGTGACGACAATGTTGTGATAGAAACAAAAAAAGAAAATAATTTGCTTTCGGTCAAAGTAAAGGCTTATTCTCGTTTTCTCGAAAAAACATATGAACTTAAAGAAAATGACGATGTAACTCACTCTTTGTCAATTCTTCTTTATGATACCTTGAGTGAACTTACGGGTTACAGTCTGCCGTGGGGCATACTTTACGGCGTTCGTCCGGCAAGGCTTATGCACGCAACGGTTGAAAAATATGGCGTTGACGGAGCAGTGCAAAAGTTCCTTGACGATAAGGTTGAACAAAAGAAAATCGACCTTGCTCTGTCTGTTATGGAACGGGAAAATAAAATAATAGCGCTCTCTCGTGATAATTCGTTTTCGCTTTATGTGTCAATTCCGTTTTGCCCGAGCAGGTGCTCATATTGTTCGTTTGTGTCACACAGCATAGCAAATGCAAAAGATTTGATTCGGCCGTATGTTGAACTTCTGTGCAGGGAACTTGAAAATATCGGCAAAATCGCAAAAAATCTCGGTTTAAGGCTTGAGTCGATTTATTTCGGCGGCGGAACACCTACAACCCTTTCTGCCGAACAACTTGACATTTTGCTTACCGTTATTGAACAGAATTTTGATTTGTCAACTCTCCGTGAATATACCGTGGAAGCCGGCAGACCGGATACTGTAACCGAAGCAAAGCTTAATACGCTTATGTCGCATAATGTTGAAAGAATAAGTATAAATCCGCAAACATTCAGCGATGATGTGCTCAAAGCTATAGGCAGGAAGCACACTTGTGCTCAAACGGTTGAGGCGTATGAACTTGCACGCAAAGTCGGATTTAAAAATATCAATATGGATTTTATCGCGGGGCTTAATTCCGACACTCCCGAAAGCTTTAAGATGAGTATTGACAAAGCTATTTCGCTCGATCCCGAAAGCGTTACGGTACATAATTTGGCACTTAAATCCGCCGCTTTTCTGTGCACCGAAAATGAATTTTTCGATTTAACCGAGCGTAGCAATGCCGCAAAAATGGTGGATTATTCGTATAATACATTGCTTGAAAACGGCTATAATCCGTATTATATGTACCGTCAAAGCAAGTCACTCGGCAATCTTGAAAATGTCGGATATGCCAAGGACGGCTTTGATTGTCTTTACAATGTTTTTATGATGGACGAAACACATACGGTGCTTGCCGCCGGTGCTGGTGCGGTTACAAAGCTGAAAGACCCCAAGACCGCTCATATTGAGAGAATATACAACTATAAGTATCCGTATGAGTATCTCAACAATTTTGATGAGGTTTTATCACGAAAGAAAGGAATAATTGAATTTTACGGTGAATAAAATTGTACAAATACACTTTTTGAAGTATGTACAAATTTCACTAATAATCACATTTGGTATTGCATTAATTTACATATTGTAATATAATGATATCAAAGAGGTGTAATTATGAGAAATTTTAACGATGTAATTAATTCTGTTGACGAAGCTATCAACAATGCAAAAAAGAACGGCTCTATTGACGAGGTTATTAATAAGACCAAGGAATATGCCAAAAAGAGCGCACAGGCAATAGAAATTTCCCGTAAAAGAATAGAACTTCTTGACACAAAGACCAAACTTGCCAAGGCTTATGAAAAGTACGGCAAACAGCAGTTTGCTCTTTACGAGGGCAAAGAGGTTAATCAAGATGAAATCAACGCATCTTGCGAAGAAATTGTTATGCTCAAAAGTCAGTCCGAATTTTTAGAGGCTGAAATTGAGGCTTTTAAGGAAGCTATTGCCGCTCAGGTAGACGCAAAAATGAATCCTAAAAAGGATGAAGATGTTGTGGTTGACGAGTCGGATATTGAGGTTGTTGAGGCAGAGTCCGAATAATATACAATGATTTTTAAGACGGTGTATTTTGCACCGTCTTTTTTTGTTGGTGATTTTGTGAATTTAAAGGGAAAATATCTGTCCTCCGCTTTTATTCTTTTGCTTTCAACCGTTATAGTCAAAGTTATTTCCGCAATATACAAAATTCCTCTTACTGCATTTATCGGCGGAGTCGGCAGGGGATATTTTGCTTATGCTTACAATCTTTGTTTGCCTATACATGCCGTGACTATGGGTGCTTTTCCCATAGCCCTTTCAAAGCTTGTAAGCTCTTACAATTCAAAAGGTGATACAAGCAAGGTACTTTCACTTAAAAAAGGCTCATTCAGGATGTTTTCATTGGTTGGATTTGTCGGAATGGCTGTTTTATTGTGTGCCGCAAAGCCTTATTCCGATTTAATCGCACATTCGCCAAAGGCAGTTTATACTGTTATGGTTCTTGCTCCGTCGGTGCTTTTTTCCTGTATGGGTGCGTCGTATCGTGGCTATTTTGAGGGATTCCTCAATATGATACCGACTGCGGTCAGTCAAACTATTGATGCCCTTTTTAAGATGATTTTCGGCTTGCTTTTTGCCAAGTATTCAATGGCTTATCTTTTTGAACGGTATCAAGCAACGGGGATGGTACTCGGCACAACTGCCTGTGATGAGCAAACGGCATTGTCGCTGATTTATCCGTTCACTTCTGCTTGTGCTATGCTCGGCGTAACCCTCGGTGCATTTGCAAGCCTTTGCTTTTTGAGTGTGTATTCAAAATATCACAGCTCTAAAATCAATGTCCGGCTTGATACAAAATCCGCAAATATGGAACTTCTCGCTTTTTCTTTTCCGATTATGGTGAGCACTTGTGTGCAAAGCGTTTTTCAATTTTTGGATACGGCAACCATTCAGCTTGCGTTGAGCAGGATTGATATATCGGCACTTAGGAGCATGTTTTCACAGTCACTGAAAATTGTTAATATTTCAGATAGGGATTTGCCCACCTATGTTTTCGGTGCCTTTTCGGCTTCTCTTGATTTTAAAAATTTGGTGCCGGGTGTAACCATGGCTCTTGGTATTTCGGCTGTGCCTGCAATAAGCAGAGCGTTTGAACAGAAAAATAAAGAACGATTTACTGTTCTCGTAAATTCGGTTTATAAGTACACCGTGCTTCTTTCTTCTCTCGGAGGAATTGTTTTGTATGTTTGCAGTGAAGAAATACTCAATTTGTTTTACGGCAAAAATTCACGGGATATTGTCGTTTCGTCTGTCGATTTGGTAAAATATTTTGCACTCACCGTGGTGTTTTATTCGCTTGCAGGTACAGCCGTTTTTGCCGTTCAGGCAATAGGTCTTGCAAAAAAATCAATACTCCCTTATGCCGTGTCAGGTGTTATTAGGATTGTTTTGAATATTGTTTTAGTAACGGATGAACACTTTGTTCTTTACGGTGCGGTTATCAGCGGAGCGGTGGGCTATGCCGTTTTAACAGCGTGGAATATAGTTATATTCTGTAAATATAC
>ERZ1026864.313-NODE-313-length-31827-cov-4.208045_pt1 | contig 31827 bp, 43 predicted proteins | sample MGYA00380162_ERZ1026864 | MGnify/ENA primary metagenome ERZ1026864 (study PRJEB33269, sample SAMEA4719798) | human gut metagenome | biome: human-associated habitat; feature: organic feature; material: feces | place: Cameroon | collected 2013-10 ... | reverse complement strand
ATCACCAACAAAGAGGATTGCTTTACCTCCTGCTTTTCTGAAAGGTAACACTGCTTTTGCCCGATCGTCAAATAGAATTCCTTTACCAGCAAATGCTGCTTTTTCATGGCTACTTTTAACGTAGTGGAATTCTGGAACGTAACCCAATACTTTTTGCAATGCTTTACGTTTTTGTTCGGCAACACCGTCAGAATTGAATTTACCGACACTGGTTAGTATTGCTACATCACCAAGTGTTCTTAAATGATGGAATAATTCAAATCCTTCTTTGATTGGTTCCAGATTTTCGTAGAAATCAGTTTTGGCAATTTTTGCTTTGCACTTTTTCAACTCATCTTCTGTCATCATCGAGGGTTCGCCATACATTGGCACAAATGAACCTTCCCAGTCGAACAGTACACCATCCATATCAAAGAAAAACTTATTCATATCAATTCCTCAGTTTGTGTATGCATACTATAATGTTTAATCATTAATGTCAACCCCAAGTGTCAGTTTTCGGTGCGTATGCTGCAACTTTAGCCACAATTTCCTTATCCAGTTCAGCTACCGATTTCTGAGGCTTACCACGGGCTTTAACTTTGATGTAGTTTGACTTAACAACAAACATACCTTTACCGCTTGATTTCTTGATCTCGCTATCAACGCCAACTTTGTTAAAGCTGATCCAAATGTCGCCGTCCATATACTGTTTAAGAGAATCACCCATGTTCAGGATCTTCGCCATAGTAAGGGCCGCGCCTTCGTGGGTATCCATGAGAATTTCTTTAGGAACTACACGATCGCGTTTCTGGTTCTGCTGCATAGCAATATGCACATCGTTCATAACCCATACGATATGTACGTTTTCTTTCTTGTATCCCAGCTTTTCGACATCACGCGCGATACTTGCCAGCTTGCTCATGCCTTTTAACGTTACGTCAAAGATGAGGTTAGGTTTACGATCTTCTGGTGCTGCCATAATACCAGAATAAACACGGTTTTGGTTTTTGTTGGAAATGTTGAAAACGTCGGCGATCACATGATGGAGGGTAGATACGTTTTCTGTGTTTTTGAGGTTCATTGTTTTGACATCATGGCCCGTTTGTTTCTTGATCTCTGCTGCGAGTTTATCGCTACCCATTACAAGTTTTTTCAGGGCGTCAACGTCCAGGGTAATACCTTCGATGCCTAGCAGTTTTTCCAGTGTGAACCCTTTACCGGAACCAGCACCGCCAGCCAGAATAACAACCTGACCAAACTTAGGATAAGCACGGCCTCCGAAGGTGATCAGCGCTTCGGTTAAGGTGCTTTCTGTGAATTGTTTAAATGACTTCATGTAAAATTCTCCAGTTTATTTTCTATTATTTATTGACATGCTTTCTGACAGTGGTGTATGGTTATGGTGTTCGACGGATAGGCCGGAAGAACTTTAAACCATAAGGTATATGATATGAAAATTGATTTACATCGCTTCATTGCAGAATTTTCCCGCGACCGCGACATGGACTCTTTCAACTACTACTCCCGTGAAATTGAAGATCGTTTTGCGGCTCATGTTGGGTTCCGTCGCCACCATACCCCTAAAATGCGCCCTGACCACGATCCGAAGTATAGCCCTATTACGTGGCAAGCCCCGATCGATGGTTACGTTGAAGGGATCCGGATCATGACTTTTAACGCGATGTATGGAAACGCTTTGATCCATATCGCACGTGAGAAAAAGTCAGAATTCCCTAACGGCTGGCGTATTGATGAAGTGATTCAAACCCTTATGCAGTTACGACGTGAATACAAAGCGGGTATGTGTCTGCGTAATGAACAGTATCCGATGTATAAAACGTATGCCTATATCTCTAAGCATCTAATTAATTCCATGTTTTACATCGTTGGTAATCATGGTTCCGCTATAGATATCGGTTCTTATGAAATCGTGGCTTATGCTCGCGAACAAGGAAAGGCCGCTGCACTGAAAATCATTGAATCTGGTGCTATCATTCTTAACCATCGCATTGATACTATTGCTTACTATGGCGATCAGGTTGAGGTTGAAGGCGTACACCATGAACGATTCAACAAAGCCGTATTTGCTAAAAATGGTTATGCTTATGGTAATGACATTATAACTTCTGCTATTCCTTTCGTTCGTCTAACTGTTGAAGGATTTGGAGAAAGGTTGCCTTATAAACCGTCAGAAGCTCAAATGTGTGCGGCTGCTGAAAGAATCGCCAAAAAGAGGAAAATGTATACCGATGAATACCTGGCGTATGTCAACAAGACAAAAGAAGATGTAGATCGAGAAATTTCTTGCATGGATTTGTGCCTTTGATATAATGTAAGCATCTTTTTAAGGGAGGATGCATGAAAACGATACATTGCAGAAATGAAAACGTTGTTTATTATCACGGTTCGTGTACTGCTGCTGGTATTGAAAGCATGTTATTACCTCCCTGTGATTCTGATACTCTGTCTGAAAAAGGCAGAAAGAAAAATTTAGACCGTGTTTTCTTTACCGCTGATATCGGGTTAGCTCGTATATACGCTGGAAGGGCCGCGCGTTCTATAGGTGGGGATCCTGTTCTGTACAGGGTTGTGTGTCCGGTTGATGTTGTATGTATGAACGAAGACAAAGGCGCGAGCGTTTACCATGCAGCATGGGCGTTTTGTGAGGAATTATGAATGATAAAGTGTTGGCGTATCTCGTTTTCTTGCTGGGATATCGCTTAGAAGTGATGGGCGCGTATTCATCATTGTATGGTGATTTAACGGCTATCTGGATGGTTGGGTTAGGGGTTGCTTTTACATTCCTTTCCTTTGCAATTGTTAATGAATCGGAAAAGGATATTGTATGAAACTATATCATGTGATCTACTCTGGTGTTTTAGGCATTGACAAACAAATGTTAGTTGATGTAATGTGTAAAAAACTCGATGAACGAATTGGAACCCGATACAAAAATCATGTATCGGAAAGTATCTTCATCAACGTTGACCATCCAAATGACATGGAAGAAATGGTCAATACTCTTGATGATCAGCAGATCCCGTTTGTTGACAATTTCAACATGAGCGCTGGAGTGTATACGGTAGTAACTTTTGTTCTAAAAAATGTTGACAGCCGAAACGATAGCGTGTTGAATGTAGTTGCAAAAATCGATTCTACCAAAGGAAAATAATATGAAAATTGTACACCGTAGCATTTCCGAACTGTCTCAAGCCGAAAAAGTGCAAATTCATTTCAAATTCAATGATTTGCGTAAAGGTTATGCCGAAATTGCCCGTGAACATGGGTTAGATAACGGCGATATTTACCAGGTAGTACAGGAAATTGAACGTATCCGCGCGTTCCGTTCTGCAAATCTCCCTGTTAAAAATGCAATGCGCCGCGAAGCGATCGAAATCCATCGTAAGCGTGTGTACAATTTAGAACGTGCTAAACGTCCGATGAAGAAAGAAAAGAAACCTCGCCCGTTTAAACGCGAACATCTTAACACCTCTATGGCGCTGGCGTTTCAAGATGCGGGGATTATCTAATGCGTAAATCTGCGATGGATCGTTGGGCTAGTATTGCTACTTCAAACGTAAAACCAAATCAAGCCGCACCTGATGTAGAAGCGGTTCGTAAAGCAAAAGAACCTGAGATCGTGGCCCTTAGCCCTGAACTCATCGAGCATCGCCGTCGTGCGTCTGCTATTGAACTGGATCTGCGTATTGCGCGTTCATACAATCTCAAGCATGAACACGCCGCAAAGAACAACCATTCTTTTGACCTTACTCTGGAAGATTGGAAAGTGTTGATGACAACTGAACGTTGTCAGTATTCCGGCAAGATGTTTAGCAATAAACCAGGTAGCCCGTATGCCCGTACAATGGAACGTATTAATCCACGTCTGGGATATACACAAGAAAATACAATAGCGGTTATCAACGCCGCTAATGCCGAAAAATCACAGCTTGATGCATTCGTTAAGGGTGATGTCATTCTGGATGAAGTAAAAGTGAAGTTGCTGCGTAAAGCACTTTATCAAGTCGAAAAACGTGTGAAAATGAAAGGTTAAATTATGTTTAAGAAATATTCTTCTCTGACTAACCATTATGAAGGTAGGTTCATCAATGGTGTAATTATGAATGGGCTTACTGGCGGTGTGTGGGTTGCACGTGAAAAGATCCACGGTGCTAACTTTAGTTTTATCACCGATGACGGTATTACCGTTACCCCCGCAAAGCGTACTGATGTTGTTAAGCCAGCCGAAGATTTTTATGGCTGTTCAGCAGTAGTTGCAAAGTATTCCCCAGGGATCCGTAAGATGTGGGAAACCCTCAAAAAGACCGGAACTTATGATGATTTGGTTATTCAAGTCTACGGTGAATTTGCGGGGCGCGGTGTACAGAAAGATGTTGATTACGGCGAAAAAGATTTCTATGTATTCGATATCCGTGTAAATGGTGAATTCCTTCCGGATAACCTGTGCTCGCTGATCTCTCGATCTCATGGCCTGAAAATGGCCCCGCTGTTGGGATATGGTACTTTTGAAGAGATCAAAGAACTGCCGATCACGTTTGAATCTGTTGTGAATAAAGCAAATAGCGGCATTGGTAGTGATAATACAGTATATGGTGAATTCGTATATCCTATCATGGAAGTTGAAGAGGGAAACATTGCAGAAGGTTTTGTAATGAAACCTGTTTCACCTGCTTTTATGCCAAACGGTGAACGCGTTGCAATCAAATGCAAAACAACCAAATTCACTGAGAAGAAAGCGAAGAAAGCAACCCGCTTTAACGCTCCGGTTTCACTGTCAGAAAAAGACAAAAACCAACTCGATGAGTTTGTTTGTTACCTTACAGAGAACCGTGTGAAAAACGTTCTTTCGAAACTGGATCTGGCTTCGATCACTGCGAAAGATTTCGGTCGCATTATGGGCTTAACGGTTCAGGATGCTATCGAAGAAATCAGCCGTAATCATGGGCCTTTCCTCGAACAGTTCGAAGACCCAGCAATGGCTAAAAAGCTGTTTGTAACCGAAGCCCAAAACATGATTCGCCCTGTATGGGGCAAAATCCTGAACCATGAATTTTAATCAGATTCTGGTTGATGCAAAAGCGGCTACCCTGATCGGTAGCCGTAAACCTCCTGAACGTATCGCAAACATTGCTGTTAAAATCGGACGTGCTTTGAACGAACGCGGGATCAGGGCTTATTCTGGCGGCGCTCCTGGTATGGATAGTCATTTTCTGTTTGACTATAGTACGGATAACAGGTGTATAATCCTTCCTGAGAACGGTTTTAACGGCCTTTTCTCAAACGGAAAGGATATCATCGACTTTCGAGATTTAAACACGCAGAAAGCCGCTGACGAAGCCAGAAAGGTAGCAGGTAACTTCGATACACAGAATGAATACGTTCAAAGAAGGTATGCGCGAAACACGATTCAAGTTCTTCGTGAAAATCTTGATAATCCAACTGACTTTGTTTTATTTTGGGCGGAAGAACGTGAAGGATGTGTTAAAGGTGGAACCGCGATCGCTGTAAGATTGGCTAGGTTGTACAAGGTTCCATGTTTCAATCTCTTCAAAGAAAGTGTATTGAACGATGTGTGTGATACGTTAGGGATTAATATCAAACCCCCAACGTTGGATTTTTTATGGTAATTGAACATGCGCCCTTACTTCGTGAAACATACGAAAGATGGGCTGTTAATAACGCAATAGGTGAAAATATGATTCATGTACGTAGTATCGGTGCTGACGGCGAAACTCCGGTTCCAGTAGAAGGCCGATCTCCCACTCTCGCAGAACGAGCAAGAGAAATTATCAACGATCAGAATGCTAAGATGATCGAACATGCGCGGGATACAATCACAAAGGGTGTTCTGAAACACGCAACACAACAAAACCTTATCTATGATATGAAGCACGATATCGGCTCTTGTCTGGGTATTGAATGTACTCGCTATGCATTCCAACGCGTTTCTGAATGGTTGGAAGAAGAAGGGCTAAAATTCGATACAGAAGAAAAACGCAACGCCGCTAAGATCACAAATTCTCTGGCTAATAAGTACAATCAAACGTATCGAAACCAGGAAGAACGCGAAGTGTTTGGCTTCAAAATTCCTGAAAGGAAAACAGAACGCCGTGTAAGTGAATTCACTTTTTACATTAGTTGGTAAAAAGGTGTTGACGGGGGTTGGTTATAGTAGTATTCTAACTCCCGTAGACAAGACACTAACTCAGAAGGATAAACATCATGGAAATCGTAATGAAAGCAACTTATGCTGGATATTGTCTGGAAGCAAAAGGTGTTGCTAACAATGGCAAAGGCTTACGGGCCAATGTTGAAGCAATGCTGGATGAATTACATGCAGTGTACGAATACGACAACGTAGCGGGTAGCGTTCTTATCCAGGCGTTGGAAGTTGATGGTGTTGATTGTGCTGGTTGGTGGGATGCTTACATTGACTACAACGATAACCGGGTTTACCTGTTGAGCAACAAAGATTATTTCTAAGGAACCACTATGAGCGATGAAGCTGAGGCTTTAGAAGATTGGGCTGATTTTGATGACGAAGAAGACGGGGAATATTTCTGCGTTAACAGTGGTGCTTACAAAGACCGTTTAGAACTTCGTGAACTTTTATCCGGTTCCTCTCAAATATCAGGATCCAAACGAAAAAGTAGTAAACAAAAAGTTCAATATAGTGATGGTTCTGTACGTGATGAAACTGTTGTTGCTGAATTTCGTGGTCGGGTTATCACAAAAGAACGACAAATTGATGTAAAGAACTTGTATGAAGTGGCTAAGGCTGCTAAAATAGGTTCTGTGATTGTTTGCCCTGTGTGCAAAGAAAAACACACAAAGACAACGTATCACAAAGTTTTCTGTTCGAATGGCAGAAAAACCAGTAAGGATTGTAAGTCTAAATATCACAATACAATCCATCCCGAACGACTGGATCGGGTATTTTAAAATAAACTTAAAACGTGGAGTACGTTTATGAACAACAAAACTTTCGAAGAACTGAACAGCATTATCACTTCCGTAGATTCCTATAAGGTTTCTCACTGGTCGCAATATCCAACTGGCTCCGAAGAGGCGCTGTTTTATATTGAATCTCGTGGTGGTAAATTTGATCAAGTAGTTACGGCTGGCTGTAACCGCCTTGCGCAAATCCTATCACGTCCGGTGACTATGGAAAACGTAGATTTTGCTAATCGGTTGTACAAAATGCACTTTGGGCGCGAAATCTTCAACTACAAAGGTTGGAAAGAAATTGCAGAACTGGGTTACATCCCTCTTGAATTCAGAGCAATTCCGGAAGGAACCCCAGTAGCGGTTAAAAATCCGGTTGCAACTTTCCATGCTGGGAAAAATGCGCTGTGGTTAGCAGGACACGTAGAAACCCTGGCGATCAGGGGAGTATGGTTCCCTTCAACCGTAGCAACTCTATCCCGCGAATGTAAAAAAGTGTTGAAGAAATATCTCAAGAAAACCTCCGATCTCGAAGGTGAAGCATTTGATATGGTATTACGTACCCGTTTGCATGACTTCGGCGCACGTGGAACCTCTTCTGCTGAATCTGCTGGTATTGGTGGCCTCGCGCACCTGTATAACTTCCTCGGTACTGATACCGTAGAAGCGCTGATTATGGCTATCTCTCTGTTTGAAGATTGTCAGAAAGCGTTTGATGATGGTGAAATGGCGGCTGGTATTTCAATTCCTGCTCGCGAACATTCCACTACCGTTTCTTACGGCAAAGAAAACGAAGACCTTGCATACAAAAACAGTATTGAGATCTTCGGTGAAGGGATGTATGCATGTGTGTATGATTCCTGGGATTTTAAAGCGGCGGTTCGCCGTATCGCAGAATATAAAGATTCTATTCTTTCTAAGGGCGGTACTCTGGTAGTTCGTCCGGATTCTGGTGATATGGTAGACAATATCATGTACGCTCTTGAAGAACTGGGCCGTATCTTTGGCTATACAGTAAACTCAAAAGGGTATAAAGTACTACACCCAGCAGTAAGGATCATTCAAGGCGATGAAATTCATGGCCCTGAAACAATCAATCGGGTGTTGAACTGGATGGAGTCTAACCGTTGGGCGTCTGAAAACATCGCGTTTGGTATGGGCGGCGGATTGCTTCAAGAAGTTACCCGCGACACTCAAAAATATGCGATGAAAATGTGCGCAATCAAAATTAACGGTGTGTGGACTGGTGTTTATAAATGTCCAAAAGGCGCTGAATGGAAAAAGAGTAAAAAAGGGTTGTTGATGACTATCACTGATGGTGTTAACTTTAAAACCATTGATACTCTGGAACAGAAAGTGCCGGAAGGCTGGAAAGATGCTATGATCACATACTATGTCAACGGAAAGATTACTGCCCGTGACACTTTAGAGGAAATTAGGAACCGTGCCGGGATTTAGTATCCGCAAAAACGACAAAGGAACCGTGATTTTCTATGACAACATGCCCCTTGTAGCTCGCAAGGGGCTTTTTGCTAAAATCGCTGGGTATTCCTTTAAACTGGAAGAAGTCAACGACGAAACACTAAAAGAGATCGTAAGAATTGCCTTACAGTTAAGAGGTAAGAAAGACGAACAAAGAGCTATTGACATGATCAATAAATTGGGTGAAACTCAATGCTTCATAGTGAATCGTGGTTACAAGTACGATACCATTGCAAAATTTGAAAAAGGGCTTTGTGAATTATGAGTTATTATGGTGTGATCCCATACACAGGAAACAAGCAAAAGCTACTTCCTGAACTGTTCAAATTATTTCCAGACAGAAACAGCTATATGCGATTCATCGACTGTTTTTGTGGTGGTTTGAGTGTGTCACTAAACGTCCCCAAACCCGTTCTAAGCAACGATTACGATCGGACGTTGATTGATATGTATAAGCGCCTTCAAATGCTTCCTGACCTCTCTCCGGTGCGAGAATTGATTAAACAACATGGGCTGGGTAAGAACGAGAAAGAAGCGTATCTCACATTTCGTGATGCATATAATAAGAACAAGGATCCGCTATGGCTCTATGTTCTGATCCTGCATTCGTTTAGTAATGTTAATCGAACCAACGATAAAGGCGATTTTAACGCCAATTTTGGTTGTAGAACGTTGAATGATTCTACCGTTAAACGGTTTGAACACTTCAAAAATAATGTTCGGGGAATTGAATTCTCTAGCGCATCGTTTAAGGATCTTGATATCTGCTTGAATGATTTTGTGTACTGCGATCCGCCGTACCTGATCACTGATGCAGTTTATAACAAATTCTGGAACGAAGAACGCGAGCATGAATTATATGATTTTCTCGATAATTTAAACTCTGATGGTATCAAGTTTGGTTTATCAAACGTGACACATCATGCAGGAAAGCAAAATGATATCCTGATCGAGTGGATGCAAAAATATAATGTGCATAACCTCGATAAAAAGTATCTGTTAGGCCAGCATACTGATTCTTACGAACAAAATAAAACGCAAGAAGTCTACGTGTGCAACTACCAGAAACGCGACGTAAATACATACCCTGAAACACTGGATGACTTAATGTAAGGTAACATATGTTTAAGATTTTTGGTTATATCCCTTCTGTTTACAATTGCGCTCCATGCCTGAATTCTAAACGTCTCCTGGACGCAAAACGAAAAGAATATGAGTTTGTTTCTGTAGCCGATGAAAAAGACGCAGACGGCAAACCGATCCTGAATGAAACGGTCATTTCTGAACTCGAAAGCCTGTTGGGTACTCGTAGACTGACCATGCCTCAAATTTTCCACGATGGTAAGCACATCGGCGGCTTTGACCAACTGCGTGAGTACGTTCGCACGTTGGGATAAATATTAACACCTTTATTTGATTGGTGTTATTATGCTCACTAAACGTATTACTAAGAAAGATTATCCATCCATTAAACAAGCTCTTTTTGAACAGCAAAACGGCTTGTGCGCGTTATGTGGTCGCCCTTTAGAGGGTGACCTTGAAAAACATCACCTTGACCATGATCATGCTCTATCTGGCTCTAATGCCGGACGTGTGCGCGGCCTCCTATGTAACCTATGCAACGGTACAGAAGGTATTGTAAAGCACAAATTTAATCGTTCTGGTCTGGTTTCCCGTGATGTTGATTACATCGAATGGCTAGAAAGCCTGGTAGCATACCTCAAACGCGACTATTCACAAAACCGTATGCACGACAAATTTATACCCGATAAGGTTAAATGGTTTACACGCCTGACTAAATCGGATATGATAGCCGAAATGATTTCTATGGGCTTTGAGTACTCAGAAACTGAGGATCGCAAGGCTTTAGCAAAGAGCTATAGAAGACAATTAATGAAGGCAACCAAATGAAAGTAGAAAAACGCGACGGAACAATCGTCGATTTCGATCAAGAAAAAATTCGTAACGCAGTTTATAAAGCTGGCGGTACAATGACGGATGAAGACAGTGCGATTATGCTTGTGTTGCGTAGTCAGATCCGCGACGGTAAAGCAATGAAGATTTCGCAAATTCAAGAACTTGTTGAAGAATCTTTGATGAAGACAAATCCGACTGTTGCCCGTGCATATATCGAATATCGTCATGATCGTGATATCGCCCGTGAACAAAACGGAAAATTATTCCGTGATATCAAGGGTTTGATGACTCTTAGTAACAAAGAATTAACCAACGAAAACGCAAACAAAGATTCTCGCGTATTCCCGACTAAACGCGATCTTCTGGCGGGTATCGTTTCTAAACACATGGCGCGTAACCATATTCTACCGAAACATATTGTAGCGGCGCATGATTCCGGTGATATTCATTATCACGATCTGGATTACAGCCCGTTCACCCCATACACTAACTGCTGTCTTGTTGACCTGAAAGGCATGTTAGAAAATGGGTTCCGGATGGGTAACGCTGATATCGAACCGCCAAAATCAATCGGTGTTGCTACTGCTCTTATGGCTCAGATCACCGCACAGATTGCTTCTCACCAGTACGGCGGGACAACCTTTGCAAATGTCGATCAGGTGCTGGCCCCTTACGTTGAAATGACGTACAACAAACACTTTAAAGATGCTGTTTGGTATGGGGTTCCTAAATCAAAACAGTATGCGATGGAAAAAACAGAAAAGGATGTATTCGATGCGTTCCAGTCATACGAATATGAAGTAAACACCTTACATACTGCAAATGGACAGACGCCTTTTGTCACAATCACTTTTGGTATGGGTACTGGTTGGCGCGAACGCATGATCCAGAAAGCAATTCTGAAAAACCGTATTCGTGGACTGGGTAAAAAGGGTATTACTCCTGTATTCCCAAAACTGGTTATGTTTATGGAAAAAGGGATTAACCTTAATCCGGAAGACAGAAACTATGATATTAAGAAATTGGCCCTTGAATGTTCTTCAAAGCGTATGTATCCGGATATTATTAGCGCGGCTAATAACCGTCGTATTACTGGCTCTAGCATTCCTGTATCTCCTATGGGTTGTCGTAGTTTCCTTAGCGTGTGGAATGATGAGCACGGTAATGAAATTCTTGATGGACGTAATAACCTGGGCGTTGTGACAATCAACCTTCCTCGTATTGCGATTGAAGCCGAAGCACAGGAAGATGAAGACGCACATGATGCATTTTGGCGTATCCTTGATGAACGTCTGGAACTGTGTTTTGAAGCCCTGATGACCCGTATTGATAGTCTCAGAGGTGTTAAAGCCAGTGTAGCCCCGATCCTTTATACAGAGGGTGCGTTTGGTGTACGGTTGAAACCCGATGATGAAATTCTGGAACTGTTCAAAAATGGGCGTAGTTCTATCAGTCTGGGATACATCGGATTACATGAAACCCTGATGCTTTTCGGATCTGGACAGCACCCATTCGACCGGATCGGTTCTCAGAACATGGGTAGACTGATCCTGGAATATCTACGCGCTGCGACCGAAGCATGGAAAAAGAAAACCGGATTTGGGTTTAGTCTGTATTCAACCCCTGCTGAATCTCTATGTCATCGTTTCTGCAAACTGGACTATGAGAAATTCGGAAGTATCAAAGGGATCACAGATAAAGGCTGGTACACTAACAGTTTTCATCTGGACGTTGACCGCAAGGTAACACCGTTCGAGAAAATCGACTATGAAGCCGATTATCATTACATTGCAACTGCTGGACATATCAGCTATGTAGAATTCCCTGATATGAAAAACAACCTGGAAGCCCTTGAAAAAGTATGGGATTATGCAATGGATAAACTGGACTACTTCGGAACAAACCTTCCGGTTGATAAATGCTTTGAATGTGGCTCGGATGATGAATTTAAGCCAACAGAAGACGGTTTTCATTGTACCCATTGTGGGAACCACGATCCGGAAAAAATGAGCGTCACGCGCCGTACATGCGGCTATTTGGGTGCTCCTGCTGTCCGTGGGTTCAACGAAGGTAAGAACAAAGAAATGATGCATCGTATTAAGCATCAAAATTAATCAAAAAGCCCTTGACTTCGGTTGAGGGCTTTTGTTATATTGGGCCTATCGAAAAGGAGACATATTATGAAACTGACTAAGAAAATGACCGATGTAGTGGCATGTGCGTTTGCATTAGGCTACAAAGTTGAAAATCATCCAACTCGCGTTGAAGTCATCAACCCTATCAAGGGCCGTCCTGGTTTGGTTCTGTGTGAAGACGGTACAGCATATCGTAATGATGTCTCTTTAGAACTGGCAACTACTATCCGCACCGCAAAACAAATGAAAGATGTTCTCATTAGCGGCGCAAAATTGAGGGCTTTATGATGTATTGGACAAAAGATAAATTTGTTTTTCGTGATGATACGTGCTTTGGGACTGCATACCGAAACTTAGCTATTCGTGGCGGTTCGTTTTCTGCTAATGATTTGTCTAAGGTAGTATTCCCTATTAAAGTTACTGAGTATGACGTATTCGGTGTTAAAGGGTTTACTGATTACTTTGGTACAAAGTTTGAATCGGAATCTTACATTTTTACTAATAACGATCGTGAATTGTTCAAAAAACACGTTGTTGTTAAAGAGAAACCGCTATTACCAAAAGAAGATGAAGCAAAGGAAATCTATGATCTCCTGAATATGCTTGATAATCTCGGTACTTGTCATCTGTTCGGTAAACGCGCCCGTAAAGCGAAAGATGTTCTCAATCTGTTACGCTCTCGCCGTAATTACCTGATCCGGGAAGCGGAACGTAATCTGAAAAATTCAGAAAAACAAGTTGATTTTCATAAATCAACCCTTGCGAAATTAAAGGCTTTGTGATGTTTCCGTTATATGCTAAAGTGCGTCGAAATGTCGGTGATTCATATCAGGAATGGAGTGAATGGCTACGCGAAACAAAGTCATTCTACATTTCAAAAGCAACTGATATGAAAGGTCGTAATATTCGCTATCGTAAACCCAGTGGTAAACGAGTGAATGGGATAGATTACATTGTTCTTGATTCGATTCGGGATGATATAAAATGATTAGCAAGATCCTTGATAAGTTATTTCCTTCCCGTATTGTTGAACGCGAGAAGAGACAAAATCGTTTTCAGAACGCTATTGACTATCTTGAAGAAATTCGATTTCAGAAATTCCTTGAAGATAAAAAGATGCGTGAAGATGAGAAGCACCCAAATTCTAAAATGGCTGACGGTGTAACAAAATGCGCGGTTGGTCGGACGTGGAAACGAAAAGACTACAAGGATCTTGTTTCTGCGATACCACGCGGAAGCCTGGAAGATTACTCAAAAGCAACGGGCCGATCTTATACCGGATGTCTTAACAGACTCTGTATGATTGGTGTTGTTAAGAGAATGACTCCTACGTATAATCATGTTTATATGGCTATCGTAAAGAAAAGAAGGTTACAATTCTATGCAGCATCTGGGGAATCTATCAATCTAATTGATGATTTAATTGAAGTTGGGTATGTAGACGACGGGAAATTTTTAAAAGCTCCTGATTATCTACGCGGTAAACTATTGAAATAGGTATAAATTATGATTTTCAACAAAGCAAATTCACGTAATTTGAACTATCTACGCTGTGAACTGGAAGCTAACGAAATTGAACTGTTTTTCTGTGGGGCTACAGATCCGGAACACAAATTGCATTGGGTATCAGGTGAGATTGTAAGCCTAACCGATCAGATTGTCGAAGAGGCTACCCGCCGCGATGCAATCGTTAAAATTGGTGCTGTTGATGTGAACTATGAAGGACATCCTTCATTTTTCATTCAATATTATCCATAAAAGTATTGACCTGTATAACTGAATGTAGTAACATCCTTCTTGTCAACTAAGGAGGATGTTATGAAAATCAAAAACACTGCTACTGAAACTCTTTGCAACGAAATTGCAGAAATGTACTGGAGTAAAGGTCACTTAGAGGCTATGAAAGAGTTTCAAAAGTGGTGTGATACCCAAAAGTTAGCTAAATGGGAATACATCGTTATTGTTGAACGGATCAAAGAACTGATCCTCGTGAAGAAAGGTAACATGAAATGATTCAACTGAAATTAGACACAAATGCGGTGTTAAGCCTGTTTCCAGAAGGTTCAACCGCTCGCGTAGATCTCCAATCTGCTATCATCAAGAACGTGGTGAATAGCGTAGTTGGTAAGCGTGTTAGCGAAGAAATCAACAAACGGATCCAGGAACAGTTAGCTGTTCTAATGCCGAACTCATCCGAAATTACACAGATCATCAAATCTGAATTCTCGGATTACGTCGAAAAACGTTATGGATATTCTAATGTTTTCGATGTCAACTATGGTAATGTTCGCGAATTGTCCGGTAAAATCAAAGAATCGGTAAAACAGCAATGCCAAACCATTCTTAAAGATATCGAGAAAGAGGCGATTGCTCATGCAACAGAAAACATTATCGCAGACGAAGCCGCGTTTATCGCTCGCGTCTCGACTAATCTGGAAGTTACTGTACGCAAAGCAGTAATGCAACGGGTTAACACTCAGTTCCCAGACATTATTGACGAAGCGATCAGAGAACGTCTGTTTGGTGAAAAAGCATGAATTACGACCGCATCTATAATATGGATGTGGTCAACGGAAAAGGGATCCGTGTTGTTTTGTTTGTGACTGGATGCAATCATAAATGCGAAGGTTGTTATAACAAATCGACGTGGAACCCTTGCAACGGAACACCGTACACGGAAGAGACAGAAAACCATCTGATTTCTCTGTTGAGTAATCCGCATGTTGATGGACTTACATTAACTGGCGGCGATCCGCTTTACCGTGACAACTATCCTACTATCCTAAAACTGCTTGAGCGCGTTTCTAAGGAACTTCCAAAGAAAAACGTATGGTTATGGACAGGATATACCCTGGAGGCTTTACAGGCCGACCCAGAACGTTCTAAGCTACTTCCTTACATTGATGTTCTGATTGATGGTAAGTATGAGAAAGATTTGCCAACGAAAAAGCCGTTTCGCGGTTCAGATAATCAACGTATGATCGAATTCGCTAAAAATTCGATAGAAATTAAAAATATTGCTTGACCTAATGTGTAACTATGGTAATCTTACCACATCGTAAATGACGATTAATTTTAATTGAGAGATAATATCATGATCCTGAATTTCAAAACCCGTAAAGAAGCGCGTAACTACTGCTGGAAGTGGAACATTCCCCTGAAAACCATCCGTAATACAGGGCGCGGTTCTTGCCCGTGGACAGTTCAAGCAAATGAACTGAAAACGTTCGTGGTTGGTAAAACTTACAAACTGGTTGACCGTGAAGGGTTTACTACCAATTCACACGGCGGATCTAACACCGCAAACACTATCCAGGCGAGACAGATCGAAAAATTCCTGAATAACGAGGTAAAAATTATCTCGAAAACCAATTCAGATACTTTCAAAATTGAGCATACTCCGGAAATGACTTTTAGCTCTCTGCGTTCGTGGGAAGCTCGTTATTTCGTCGAAGTTGGCGCGGCTCCGGTTAAGAAAACGAAAGCTAAACCGAAAAAAGCCAACGTTACGGCTCCGGTTGCACCGGTTGCACCTGTTGCACCAGTAACCGCAGATCTTGATCAAATGCTTGATGGTGGTTCGGCAATGTCGGTTGAACTGGATCCGACTAAATTTGTTGAAGGCCGTTCGTATGTTCTGGTTAAGCCACACCAGTTTAGAACACGTTGTAGCGCTAACCACTCGATCAAATCATATACCGATGAACACAGTAATGGTGTATACACCGTTTACCATACGAATAATCTCAATCAACATCAATTGAGCAAAACGGTAGAGACCATTGATTCCCCGACCGGAAAAGTTGGTTACTATCTGGTTGATTCTGAACGTTCGTTCTTCCGTGAACTTGCGACCGGAACTGTTGATGAACCTGTTAGCGTTTCCGGTAATAGCGCTATCGCTATCAACGTAGACGAAGCGGCTAAGAAAGAAGAAATCGCAAAAGCAATGGCACAGCTTGAAGAAGCGGTTAAAGCCCATGATGACGCGCTTCAAAATCTGCGTACTGCTTCCGACCTGGTTCGAAAAGCTGCTCGAAAAGTAGCAGAAGTAAGCAAGTAAATTAAACTGGGTGCTCCGGCACCCTTTTTTATGAGGTGACACATGGAATTATTAGAAGGTAAATCTTATACCCTGAACATCGACGCTAAAGAATTTGCAGAAAAAACCTGGCGAAATGCTTTAGCTGAATTGATCAAAAACAACGGCTATATCACAATCGATCGTATTGCGATTGGGGATACTGAGGACATTGCTTATGTTCTGCAAGATGATTTCGAATATGAGATCCCTAGCCATATCTGGAAATACTTCAAACCATATGATTTGCCGGAAGAAGAACCGAAGATCGCTACTAAAGAAGAAGTCGCCGCGCCTGTTTTAAATTTTGTATCTTCCGATCCTAAAATGTGGATGACTGTAAAACCTGTTCAACAAGATATCAATGATCTGCGATTTGATTATCCTTTTGTCAAGCGGATCACTTCGATTTCTGTACTACCAGCGCCGACTGATTCACAGGCACTTGAATTTGCATTACAGCATGTTTTCGGTGATAATAAGCTGTACGCGATTGACAAGGAAGCTGCTATTGATGAACAGAAAAAGGAAATCATCAACCTTCTTTCTCTGCATCAACAACTTGAAGCGGTGGAATTGATTGAGCGTATGCTTTCTGATACAAAGAAAGATATCATTAGCAAAATCACTCCGGCACGAAGGAAAGCAATTGATGAAAATCGAGATTTACGGTATTCCCGAATCGCTTCATAAATGTTACGGCTGTATTGAAGCTCGGAAATTACTTGATGAGCATGGATTAGAATACGAATTTTATTCTGTTCTAAAGCCAGCAAATAACAGTGTGGGGTTTGATTACGATCGACCCCGCATTGAAGAGTTAGCGAAACGTGTTCGTAGTCGAAGCATGGCATTTACTTACCCTCGGATCTTTGTAGATGGTAATTTTATTGGCGGTTATATGCAATTGAAAGAGTATTTGGGTGAAGCATGAATAAAGAATACATTCGCAAAGTAGCAAACGCTATTCACGCAACAACGATTGATTTTCTGGAAGGATTTGATCATATTATCCATCCCGAAACGTTGGATAGTTGGGAAGCCAAACTGTTTAAAAGCATCAATGAACAGTTTCCGGAAAAAGTTAAACGCTGGTTTGTTAGACAGGAAATCGTAGCAACGATCCTTAATGAACGTGGTGTTGAGGCGTTCGGTGTAACCCCTCTATATAAACGAAACCAGATTACAGACGAAACAATCAAGAAATATAAAAAGATGGTTCGGAAGTAATAAATAATCAGTTAAATGGCCTTCGGGCCATTTTTTGTATATAAATATTGGTATTGAATACAATATAGGAAAAAAGATAATGGTAGCTAAATCATTCCGCGCACGAAGTGGCCTTGATGCTGCTGGTGAAAAAGTTATCAACGTTGGGAAGGCTGATCGTAATACGCTGAGTGACGGCGTTAACGTTGACTTTTTCAATGAATTTAACGGAATCCAGCAGTATGACCCGACCCGTGGTTATTCTCAAGACATGGCGATCATTTATGCGCGTCGTATCTGGTACGCAAAACAGAATATTGCTTCCCCTGCTGGGGCTTTCGACGAATCCAAATGGATCGCAACTCGTAATGACCCGAAATGGGTTTATAGTAACGTAACCACTCCAGACGGTAGCATTATTGAATCTGGTAGTTACATTATGGCTGATGGACGCTTTACTGAACTTCTGTACCTGCTGCCGGACAACCCGACAGAGGGCGACGTAATCACGTTTAAAGATTGCGGTGGTTTAGTAGGTGTGAACAGTATCCTTGTTAAGTCTAACACCCGTCAGATCCGTTTACGTGCGGTACAATCGGCACAGTATAGACTGACCCACCCGTACATGATCGCAACGTTTATCTATAACGGTAACGTATGGCGTGTTGCTGAAACTCTGGACAACCGTGATTCTGAGATCGTGAACGCAACCGGAACAGGTTCATTCCAGTTACAATCTGGTATGACAGTTTTCCGTAACAGTGCTACAGGTAAAATCACTCTCCAGTTGCCGAAATATGCAAATGATGGTGATGTGATCACAACCTATGACGCTGATAAAATGAACTCTATCAACGTAGCCGTTTTGCAGATTTATCCAGGTAGTGGTCACACTATTTCTGATGGTGCAAGTACTGGTGTTACTTCGGTAACTAGCCAGAAATCCGGCTTTGGTATGTTCATCTTTGATGCACAGAATAGCCAATGGAAAGTATATGATGCTGATAACCGTGTTCGTCTGCGTCGTATCTATAGTGATTTAAACGCAGTTCCTAACGATTACGTTTTTGTTACTGCAAACCCTTCTGGGACTATACCAAACGTTACAGTTACCCTTCCAACTGATGTTGCTGATGGCGATCGCGTTTACGTATCCCTTTACATGATGGGTAAAAACCAGAACTGTACAATCAAAGTTAAAGATGGTACAACGGATAAGATCCGCACCAACAAAAATATGATGCAGTTCCCGCAGCGCAAAGATTATCCGCCTGATGATTGGTTTAGTGTAACTTCATTAGCGTTTAATGCTGGTAGCGATTACCTCCCGTATATCGAGTTTTCTTATCTGAAAGCTACGAAAGAATGGGTTATTGCTAATTATCGTCCAATCGTTGAACGTGTTGATGCAACTAACAGATCGCGTACTGGTGTTATTGCTCTGGCTGCACAGGCAGAAGTAAACAAAAACTTGGAAGATAACCCGAACGACGAAACCGCTATTACTCCGATGACGTTAGCAAATAAAACTGCTACTGAAACCCGTCGTGGTATTGCGCGTTTAGGAACAACTGCTGAGGTTAACAAACTTTCAACCGATACCTATCTGGATGATGTGATTGTTACCCCTAAGAAGCTGAACGAAAGAACAGCAACTGAAACCCGTCGTGGGCTGGCAGAAATCGCAACTCAGGCAGAAACCAACGGAAGCACCGATGATATTACTATTGTAACCCCTAAAAAGTTGCATAACCGTATTGCATCGCCGACCTTGACTGGTATCCTTGCCCTTGTTGCTACTGGTGGTGCTCCTAACACCAACACGGATCGTGCTCAGGCTGGTACTGGGGTTTATGATCATTCAGATTATCAGAAAGCGGTAACGCCTAAAACTCTTCGTGAGTATAAAGCGACTCAGTTACAATCTGGTGCTGTATGGCTGGCTTCTGAAACCGAAGTTATTAACGGTACTGTTGCAAGTTCAAACATTCCGACCGTTGTTACTCCGGAAATGCTGCACAAGAAAACCTCTACTGATGGTCGTATTGGTTTGATCGAGATTGCTACTCAGGCAGAAACCAACGCAGGGACTGATTATACGCGAGCGGTAACGCCTAAAACGCTTAACGATCGTGCTGCAACAGAAACGCTGACAGGTATCATTGCAATTGCAACCACTGCCGAAGTATCAGCAGGTACTGTAACGAATAAAGCGATTGTGCCGTCTAAACTGAAAGGTTATCTGGACGATACAAGCCATATTACTGTTGCTACTGCTGACGGGTTAACTCAATCTGGTACTATCTGGACTACGGTTAACATCGGTATTCAATCAGCAACTGAAACTCAACGTGGTACTTTACGCGTTGCTACGCAGTCTGAGACGAACGCAGGGACATTAGATACAGTATTTGTCACCCCTAAGAAGTTACACGCTAAGAAAGCGACTGAGAGCGCAGAAGGTATCATTCAGGTGGCTACGGCTGCTGAAACTACTGCTGGCACCGTTGCAAACAAGGCTGTTTCTCCTAAGAACTTGAAAAATACAATTCAGGTTGATACTTCATGGCAAGCTACCGATCTGGTACGTGGTACTGTGAAGCTGTCTAAGGGGCTTGGTACTTGGTCTGGTAATGATGTGGCTGGTTCTACTCTTCCGGATGATGGTTACGCCGCTGTAGGTGTTGCTGTTTCTCCGTATGAACTGAACTTAACACTGAAACACTATCTACCGATCGGGGCTAAAGCGGTTGATGCTGATAAGCTGGATAACCTGGATTCTTCCCAGTTCATTCGTCGTGATGTTGATCAGACGGTTAACGGGGCATTGACTCTAACGAAAGCAACCACTGTACAGGCTGACATTAACTCAACCGCTGACGCAAGTTTCCGGGTAATGAATGTTAGTGGAGATCTGAACGTTGGTAACGGCTCTACGATGGGTAAACTTCGTTTGAATGGTGGCACGTCTAACGACTGGTCAATTCAAGCAAGTTCAGCCTCTGGGCGTATTGCAATGATCTCAACGGGTAATACTGGCACAGTTCATCTTTCTGTGTATAATGATACTCGCGGCGTTGTGGCTAACGTTAAATTCCAGGCTCCTGAAATTCAGGCTATTAGCAAAGTGACGCTGGGTAATGATACAGTGATCACGGCTGCTGGTTCTGTTCTCTCTATGGGTACGAACAACAAGACAACTAAGATCCTAACTTCGGACGCTGGTAACATTTTGGCAGAAGAATCAGGGAACTCTTATAAAGTCTTTACTGAGAAGAACGCGCAAACCTTGCTGAATCCTACGTATGTACGTAAAGCAGGTGATACGATGTCTGGACGGTTGACGGTAAGCAACAGTTCAATTATCATCGCAGGTCAAGCGGCTTGGTCAACACTGGATGCAGTAACAGAAGCATCTAGGGGTAACTGGACGGCTGAGATCACAGCATCGGCACAGTACAACTTGCTTCCTGGTTATGCGGTTCCGGTTCTTGAACCAGACCCGATTAATCCGGATATCATGATTGTAACCCGTTATACCTATGTTAAAGCACCTGGTACTTTAACGCAGTTTGGTAACGGAACTGCATTCACTTATCAGATTTGGGCACCTCGTCCGACCTCTGGTGCTGGTGTTAATGCGCTGGCGCAATCCTTCTGGATCCGTCAGATGAACCCAATTACAGGTAAATTTGATGAGTGGGGCCGTATGTATACGAGCAACAACCCGCCTACTGCTGGTGAGATTGGTGCAACGTCTGCTGTTGGTACTACGGTTAAAAACATGACTGTTACCGATTGGATCAAAGTTGGTAACGTTAGGATTTACCCAGATCCGGTTACTCAGACAGTTAAATTTGAGTGGGTGGCATAATGTCAAACTTAATGGCGGGGTTCGGCCCCGATTTTGTAGAAACGCAAATTCTATCGGAAACAAACAGCGTAACTTACAGAATAACCGCAAAGGCAACACATCCAAATGCGGTTCCTAATCAGTATGAGTTTACACTAAATCAAAAGGCGGTAGGGACACCGCCTAGTGTTGGGATCAACGTATGGAGAATTAACAATGCTATAGTTGATCCAATTAAAACCTTCACATTATCGAATGATAATTCATCGACCGCAAACAAAGCGTTTGTTGAATATATGGATGCTCAAACTTCTGGGCTGTATTTGATAATGACTAACGGTGAATACAAAACAAGTCAAATCGTTGATGATTGGTTTGCTAAAAACAGATCCGTTATGTGGCAAGGCGCTGATTTCGCTCAGAGATTCCCAAATTCTGCATATGTTGCATTGTATGGGGCCGCAAAATCTCGTATACTGATTGAATCGTTTTACGCAAACGATGGAGTTTTAAAAGAAGATTCACGCGCATCAATCGATCTTGTCTATGATAACGTTGGTGATGTTGGGCGAACTGGTGTACCTTTCCGATCTGTTGAAGATACGGAAGAATACAATTCAACCAATGGATCTGAATATAAAGTATATCCTGTTGCAAACCCAGTGATCTCTAAACTGGCTGATTATGGTATGGCTCCTGGATTAGCTATGATGATTACTGGTGATTTTTACGCCAGTAAAGCATTATTGGATGCTGGATCAACAACAAGGGTTACTGTTCGATGGTTTACGGGTACTGCTCAAACTTCATCATCGGTAATTGAAGTTCCTGCAAACAAACCGGATGAGTGGTTACGATTTGAACAGTTCTATACGATCCCTAGTGGTTGTGATGGATTTAACGTTGCTGTATCTCGTTATCCTAAACCCGCAACGGATAGTTTATCTGCGATCCGTAACTTCGTGATGGTTCAGGTATCTGCTGCCGAAGCTGATCAAAACTTTGCTGCACAGTTTGGGGTTAACGGTATCAGAATGAACAATATGATCGATGGCGGAACACCGTATATATTTGAATTGCCGAATACTAAGGTTTATCCTGGTGGCGATTATTCTGCTTCCGAATTCCGTGAAGTTGATGCATAAACAAAGGCCCGGATCATCGGGCCTTATAAATATGTAAAAAGGGGTTATTATGGCAGATTTAAAAGCTGGTTCTACAGTCGGGGGTTTACCTATTTGGCACTCCGGCACATTTCCGCTGGTTCCGGTTGGTAATACTCTAACCTATCGCGGATATAAGGTTTATACTGAAAACGATAAACCGCAAGCATCAAATAACGACTTCGTTTCTAAAGCAAGCGGTGGTCAATATTTGGGTGTAGTTGCCTTTAAACAGGGGCTACAAATTAACGCTACTTTCACAGGCGGAAGTGACCAGAACGGTTTATATTCTGGTGATGGTGATGGCGCGACATTATCAAAAGCCAACATGGATCTTGTATCATGGTACGGTATTGGTATTCGTTCATCTTCCGGTACTAATGGTCGTGTATTAGTCATCAACTCTCGAAATGGTGATTTAAACACTCAGGGTAATATCACGGTTGAAAAACAAATCAGTATTACAACCGCTAACCCTACTGACGCAAGTCATGCGACACGAAAAAGTTATGTTGATGGTCAGATAAATACTGTCACAACAAATGCTAATAGCAGGGTATTACGCGCTGGCGATACAATGACAGGGCTATTAACTGCCCCGCAATTCGCGAGCACAGGCGCGGCTTCCCGTCCCGAACACGTACCACGGCTCGACCAGGTAATTACTAAAGGGACTATCATAGATTTTGGATCTTATTAAGGTGAAACATGGCTGATTTAGCAAAAATTCAATTCCTACGTAGCACAGTTGCGGGGAAAACACCTACTACAAGTCAGCTTGCAGATGGTGAACTGGCGATCAACATGGCTGATTATGCCATTTACACGAAAAATGGTTCTTCGATCGTTCAGTTAGCGGGTAAAGGTATCCCAGAAACAAATACCAAAAAATTAACAGTAGATGGGCCTAGTGCTCTTAATGATACCGTTACCGTAGCGGAAGGTAAAACTATTACTTTCACCAACGCGGATTTGAGCGGGGGTATGGTTCGTCATATCACTGGTAAAAACGCGCTTAACGATGGTTGGTACATCGGTTCTGGTGGTGAGAGCAATAAAGGGTTTTTAGAAATCGGTACAATTGATGACGGTGATGAAGAGATCCGTTTCGTTTCCCGTGGTTCTGGTGATACTGTTCGCCGTACTCTGAAACTTATTGATTCCGGTGGTAACACTCGCGTACCAGGTAACATCTATATTGATGAAGCTATGGGCGGTGGTGGTTCTGCTTTTATTTCAAAAAACAAAGCATATTTCGGTGCTGGCGGTGCTGATATCTATATGCGTAACACGGCTGGCGGTGCAACAAATCAGTTAACGATCACTGATGGCGGTGAATTGCTGTTTCAAGCAAAACCTGTATACTGGGACGGTCGTAAACCGACTTTAACCGAATTGGGGATCGGGCGGGTTGAAAACGCGCGTCAGCTTGAGCAAGATAATTTCCCTGTGACTACAGGCAACGAAACTCGTTGGATCAAAGTTGCTCTGTTAAAAGATCCGGCTTCCGGTCAGAGTCGCTTGCAACTGATGGTGACGAACGGCGGTAACTATGGTTCTACGCGTAGTTCTATCGACTTTATCGATTGTACTGCTCGAAGCATTCCAGCAACATTAACAAGCGGTAACGTTCGTTCTTACCTGCAAGTTCGTCGTTTAGGGGATACTGCAATTGATAATACTAACCAGATGCGTTATAGCCTTGTTCGTACCTCCGAAGGTTTAGAACTGTGGTTTACTCAACGCGCGTTTATTGGTGGTGTTAAAGTTGCGCTGTTGTCTATCGCTGGCGGTGCTGCTACTGAATATTATCTGCCTACTGGTTACACAACTTCTGCAACTGCTCCGGAAGGTTTAGTTGAGAGTGTGGTTATTCGTATCTATGACGAAATGAATAAGCCTAACCTTGACGATGGTACTGATGGTATTCTGTCTGTTGCTAAAGGTGGTACAGGTGCAAGTACAGCGGCTGCTGCTCGTACAAACTTAGGTTTGGGTACTGCTGCAACCCGTGATGTTGGTACAGGTTCCGGACAAGTAATGCTTGTTGGTGCTTATGGTTTAGGTGGTAAGGGTACATCATATACCATTGCAAACGCTCGCGACTTCCTGAAACAACTGCGTACTGATGGTTCTCAGTTCATGCGAAATACGCTTGGTACTGACATTAACTATGGTATGGGCGCAAGTTTTTATAGTTCCGTATCAGATGTTCATGCAGTGATCTCGGTTGATTGGAATACTGGTCGCGTTAAAGTTGGTGCAACTAATGATACTAACCTTAACTCAGATACAGGAAGAATTAACTTCCAGGAACTGTACGGTACTGCATTTAAACCGACTCCGGATGACGTAGGGGCTGTTGCACGTGCTGGTGATACAATGTCTGGTGATCTGACGATCACGAAAACATCGCCTGGTTTCCATTTGAATGCTGTTAGTGGAAACGCCGTAATTTGGTTTAAAAATAACGGGGTTGAAAGTGGTGCTGTGTGGGCGTTGCCTAACACTTCCTCTTCTGGTGAAGTTCGCATTCGTGCTAGAACGACTGGTGGAACGACTGGTGGAGAATTCTCGTTTAAATCAGACGGTACATTTACATCACCTAAAGATATTAACATCACTAGCGGCGCTTTCAACGGCAAAAGTGTTAATACTCAGTATGCTAACTTCGCAAACGCAAGTTCAACCACAACTGAAAACACTGTTACTATTAGTGGTTCACAGCACACTCCGCTGTTACTGAATAGACCGACTAACTCGAACTTGTCTATCGGGTTTAAACTTTCCGGAATGAACATGAAACGTTTGGGTATCGATGTAAACGGCGATATTCGTTACGGTGAAGCCGAAAACCAGACACAAAACGCATGGCTGTTGACTTCGGATACAGTAAACAGATGGAGTGTTAACTTCGGGCGCGATATTAACGTTGCAGGTGTAGTTAATTCAACTGGTGGATTTACTGGCCCTGTTACTGCATATGATTTGACTGGGGTAACTCAGGATCTTAATGATTTAACATTGAACTATACCGAACCAGGTCATATTAAAGTTTATTCGTGCCGTAGTATGGGTGGCGGTGATAACATCACCAATAAACCTTCTGGCGTAGGTGGTAACTTTATTGTTATCGTTGAATCTCTCCGTAAAGTAAACGATACTGATTACACTAACCGTCAAGTATTACGCGCATCGGACAATAAACGCAGTTGGGAACGTTGGTTAACTGTTAGCGGTACTGCTAAAACCTGGACACCGTGGAGAATGAACGTTGTTAGCGGAAACGATGACGATGTATCATTTAAATCTGTTACCACGACTACAGGAAACCTGAACAGTGGAAATGATCTGATTGTTGCTAACAACGCTCGCGTAGGTGGTAACTTAGGGTTAGGTGGTGCTTCTTCCACGACGTACACTGATAAAGGTGTTGTGATTGGTAACGGTAGTGCTCTGTTAGAAAGTACTGATGGTCGCGTGATTATTGGTAGTTCTGGTGCTGGTCGTGCTGTTGAATTCCGTCCTGGTGGCCCAACTCAAACCAACAACGGGATCAAAGTAACTGCTACCTCTGGAAGTGGCGGTGATACTGCGATCGAGTATGCACAAGGGGTGAAAATTCGTTCTAATGCCGCTGGCGCGTTGATTGTTTCTGCTAAAGCAGGTCAAGCAATTTATCTGCGACCGCAAGGTGATACATCCAGCACAAACGAAACCCGTATTGATTCAAACGGTAGTATCACGATTAACGGCAATATCAACGCTAACGGTACATTAACTTGTACTGGTGGTGCTGTTAACGGCGAACTTACTGTTAACAACGTCGGTGCGATCCTGAAAAAAGGTATCCGGACTTACGCTGATGGTTCAGTTACAGTTAACGAAACTGACGGCATTAAGATGTTTGGCAATGGTGCTATATCCGGTACTATGAGATTAGTTGAACGTGTAAACAATACTACGTTTATCGGTCTTCAAACATCATTAAATGCGGATACCAATGGTTGGTTTGAGTTTCACCATAACGGGATGCTTCGAGCAAACCATGCGGAACTGACAACAGGTCTTCGTGTTAAAGGTTCTCCGATTGTTCAGCCAACAAGCGACAACAACGCCTGGGCGTCTATTAACTTTAGGCATACGGACGGTACTACAAATCGTGGTATTTTGTTTGCTGATGCTGCTGGTAATATCGGATTTAGTAACATTAACGGTAAAAACGTTATATGGAACTCTGGTAATTACTTTATCATTCAGCAAGGCGAACTGAACGTTGGTGTTAACAACGGTGGTACTGGCGAAGGTAACGAAGATAGAAACAAAGCCAACTTCTACAACAAAGGTTCTATTGATTGCGCAGGTACACGCGCATATCAGGATGCTAACGCAGGAAACCGCTGGGTTCGTGAAGTTCGTGGCGTAAGACATCTTATGCAAGGAACCGACCTCGGTTCTGAGAATATATTTGTTGAACGCGTAGGCGAACGTCATTTCCATATGCTTCATGTATTTGGGGCTAACAGTAATGGTTGGTTTGAATTCCGTAATAATGGTGATATGTCGTGTAACGGTACGTTGTACGCACAGGATGTTTATATAACTTCCGATAAACGACACAAACGTAATATCACTAAAGTTGAAAGCTCCGAAGAAATTTTGAGCAAAATGTCAGCTTATAATTACGAAGTTCGAGATCCTACAGCAGATGATGCATGGACGAAAGCAACGGGGCTTATTGCTCAGGAAGTTCAGGAAGTTCTTCCTACTGCTGTTGATGATTCAGATCCTGAACATATTCGCTTGAACTATAACGCGATTGTTGCGGTTCTGGTAGAACAGGTCAACAAGTTAACTGCTAAAGTTAATGAACTTGAAAGAAAACTTAATTAAGGGGCTTCGGCCCCTTTTCGGAGGTTAACTAATGGCTATTTCCGGCCCACTAGTTGGAAGTTCGGCGGTTAATGAAACTGGACAACGATCCATGATTCAAGCTGCTGCCGTCGTTCGACTTGGAACCCCATTTTATATGTCTCAATTAATTGGGCGTAGCAAATGGCATTTTACTTTTGTTCCCCAGGAACGTTGGTATAATAACACTCGTTGGCGTGGTGTTTGGCGTAAGGGTGCTGATACTGGCGTATGGTATAATATTTCTGACTCTGCTTATACTATCGTTGGTGATTATAATGGTAAACAAATAGGTACTATTGGCGCTATCGGTGATTCAGCAGAAAACGTGTCTAACTTAACAATCTATGACGGGCCAAATCGAAATGTACGCATTTTGTTTACCCGTGTAGATAACAATCAGCAATGGACGTTTGATTTCAGGATATCAAGTTATATGCGTGATGGATTCAGAAACTATGACGCGATGAGTAAAGATTGGTATGGTTTCCTTAATGGTAACGTAGGTGTGACCATTTCTGGGATCATTACTGAGATCTAATTTTTAAGGCTACCATACAGGTAGCCTTTTTTGTTGTATCCTAAATATACCTATAGTAACCTAAGAAGAGTCTTATAAAATGGCTGAGAGAAATCCCGTAGATAAACTAGCCTTATTTGATCGGGTAATCTCGTTTGTGATGGGTGTGAAAACATGGAAACAATTGCTGATAAAAATAATTCTAATAATGGTTATGTTTCTTATGGTAGTAACTTGGTACAAATGGACTGATATATTCCCGATGATAAAAGGTGCCCTTGTAGTCGATACAAGGGCTATCGAAATGGAAAGAACAGAAAAGTTTAATCAATCCGCGTTGGAACAGTTGAGCATAGTTCATCTTACTTCCAACGCGGATTTTTCAGCGGTACTGGCATTCAGACCAAAGAATATAAACTATTTTGTTGACATTGTAGAATATCAGGGTAAATTACCATCCCAAATCGATCCTAAAAACCTCGGTGGTTATCCGATCGATAAAACATCCGAAGAATACACGAATCATATAAATGGCTTGTACTATTCATCAACTACAGCAAGTTCCTACCTACCGACACGCGATTTTGTGCCAGTAGCTTATACTTTTAGTTGCCCTTATTTCAATCTTGATAACTACTATTCTGGATCGGTTTTGATGGAATGGTATGCAAAGCGGCCTGATATACCAGATATGAAGCTAAACATCATATGTGGACAGGCCGCGCGCATTTTAGGTCGAGCGAGGTGATTAACGTAATGCTGGTGTTAAATTGTGTGATCTTCCGATAGCCCGTTTGATTGCTTTAAAGAAGTTCATCACCGGGCTATTTTTCTCGTAAATATCCCAAACTTTCAATTTGTCCCACGGATCCGGAACATAATCTTCATTCCTTGCCGAAACCCCCAACGTAACCCGCCTGTATCCAGCGCTGTCGTGATAATACACGAAGAATGGCCTACCTATTGGCGCAACCTTACAACCTCTCTTAGCGGCTCTCATAGCCTCATCGAACGTCATGGATTCCCCCAAAAATTTCTGTGTGTGAATGGTCGAATTCCGATAGTTTCACTCAAAATGAATACCGGATGATCTAGCTCATCGTGATTTTCTTCGTCAATGACGATATCCCAATCAGTAGCCTTTTGTTCTTCTACAGTGGCAATGAATACCTGGTTTACTTCACACTTGCGGTGTGTACGTCTGATGATTGTATCCCCTTCACGAAACACAATCATATCAGGGTTGGTAGTACGGTACGCGGTTTTACCCGCGCACACTTCATTAAGCATATCTTCGTATGTCATTATAAAACCTTTACACGTTGAACGATGGTTTGTTTAACGCCTTTGTATTCTCCGTGCTCTTTAACGGTTGCTTTGAAAGTGATTTCGTCACCTTCGTTTGCAATGTTATTACCGAAGTAAACAACAACATTACCATCAACATTAATTTTTGTCATGAATCTTTCTACAGAAGTGTAGTAAGAAACTTGAGTATATCCCAGTGAAATCACTTTCTCAACGGTTCCGGTCATTTCCAGACGCTGTTTGATTTCACCGATGTGGTTAGCTTTAGAAATGCGTTCCTGACGCTCTTGTTCCCACTGTTCGCGGATTTCTTCGCGTTTGGCGATATAATCCTTCTCCAGTGCAACACCCATGCAGTAAGCGCATACAGCGTCGAATACAGGGCTGTTTTTATTGTCTTCTTTAGACTGGTCAGCCCACCAAAGAACAGTAAACATAGGCATTTCTGCAATTACTTCGCCTTTACGCTTGCCAATCGGCATGATCCCTTGCTCCAGCAGTTCCAGTTTTTCAGTATCAAACACTGACAGCTTACCGCGACGTTCGAACAGATCGAAATCTGCAAAGCCCTGGAATACCATTTTGAAAGTATCAGTTTCAGTTAAACGGGCTGAAACACGGTCGAAATACTCACGCGCTTTCGCTTCCGCTTTCTCCGGATCGGTAGATAAGTTGCAGATATAGTTATCAGAAGTATAACCGCCACCTCTACGCTCAACACGCAAGGTATACATTGCATTTTTACGACCAGAAGAAATGAAGTAAGTGGTAGTAACTACGGTTGCGTTAGTCATGGTATTTCTCCTTAAAAGGTATCTCGTTTCGATATGGCTAATATAGCAAAAGCCCCTGACCGAAGTCAAGGGCTTTTTAATCATTCATTCGAATCTTTCATTGTTTTATGAAGATGAATATCAAAAATTTTCCAGTACGCCTTTCCGCGAGGATAAATTTTTGCTTTGTCAATATCGTTGTTGCTTCCCCATGTGTTGTTTGGGCCACGACATCGATTTTTTATATAATCTGTATGCCAGAATAAGCGCTGAACCGATGATTCCGTACCTAATGGATCTTCTTTACTGAACAGAATTTGTATACTCATAAGAAGAACCCAGTGCGAACAATCAGATCGATTTTCTTTTCTGGTTCAAACGGTGATTTGCTATCGATGTTACACTGATAGAACATACCAACATACTTTTCAGGAATGTTAGATTCACGCGCCCATTTCAGGTTGTCATCGGTATTCGGCCCCAACATAAGGTTAACAACATCAACAGCATAATCCTGTTCTTTGGTGTTACCGGAACCGTTTACATAATGCCCGTGGGCGGTTTTGAGGATCTCAATTACTTCGCTATCGTCGGTTTCGACTTTGTAAAGCGTTGTATTTTCAGGAATTTCTTCAAGAATGATCAAGGCGGTTTTCATCACACTTACCTTTGTGTTTCTGTTTACGTTTTGCTTCTTTAAATGCTCGCTTGCGATCGCGGTGAGTAGAAGCGCGGTTGAAATCATGTTTCGCTACCAAATTATTCATATAAGCCCCTTAAAGAAAAATATTTAGGGGCTTTCGCCCCTGTATCAATCCAGCAGTTTGCGGATCTTGTCTGCGATACGTCCGGCGCGGGTTGCGCTTTCGGTATGATTGCTTTCTTTAGTATCCAGTTCAGCCATACGAACTTTATGTTCTAATTCCGCTGCTTGGCGATCTGCTGCAACCTGTGCAACCTGCTCGTTATCGTGAGCAATACGCGCTTCCAGTTCATTCAGGGTTTTGTCGAAAGTTGCTACGATTTCATCTACAGAGCGAATTTTATTAAACAGTTTCATAATTTATCTCAATTGGTTAGTTTTAATCAGTATACATCAATATGGTTGAAATTCAAAATCATAAATGTCATTCAGTGCGCGGTTCCACTCGGTGTAGTTTTCACCAGCACCATAACGCATTTGAATAGCACTTTCGAACGTCGATCCGTTGAGGTTCGGGAAACCGAACAGGTTTTTGATTTTGTCATGTGCTACATAATACAGAGAAGCACTTTCCAGCATCGCAACCATCGCAGACGGTTCGTGTTCGCGGCGCTTGATGCGTAACAGAGTACGACTAGCGCCAGTTTTACGGCGTTGATTTGGTGCTACGTAGAAACGGAATACTACGCGCCCTGTTTTATCATCAACTACCAGGTAAAACCCGTTTTCTTTCAGATCCACGCCTTCGAATTTCTTGAAGGTTCCGCGTTTCATGTCACCAATTTTAATTGCATATTTGTGAATGTCAAGTCTTGTCAGAATTC